>Ga0193744_1000044_pt1 | contig 54175 bp, 30 predicted proteins | sample L1a1metaG_FD_143056 | JGI IMG/M metagenome (GOLD analysis project Ga0193744, IMG submission 143056) | Soil microbial communities from a riparian zone of the East river system, Colorado, United States - L1a1 | ecosystem: Environmental > Terrestrial > Soil > Riparian zone | place: USA: East River...
GATTGTGCATTGGACCAAAGGTAAGAATAAGGAGGGGTGCCATCTGAGGCAACTGCGGTAGCTGTTCCATTATTGGCCCCATTACAACTTACATTAGTAGAACTTACCATAAGCGTAGGTGGTGGATTACTGGCAACTAATGTACCAGTAGTCGTGGTGGTAAAAGCGTTGTCAAGACTGCTGTTATTGTTATTATTGGTAAAATTTCCAACACCGTAAAGTGTTATTCCTAATCCATTAGGGCCTGCAGGTGCTGTCCATTGGAAGGTCCAGGAAACACTACCACCGCTAAAAGCTTTACCATTTCTTTGATCCACATATTGTCTTCCATTTCCACCTGTAGTGACTCCATGGTCTGCACTTAATGCTTGTAAAGAACCGGCATTGGTATTTGAGCTATTCAATGCTACCACTTGAAATCCTCCTTTAACCGGATTACCGGAAACGGTAGTTAAAGTAACTGTTATTGGATAAGCCTGTCCGGCATTTATTGAGGATGGAAGTCCTGTAATGGATACATCCCCAAAAAATGCACCCCCATTATGACAGGTGCTGCAAGTTGATTCACCGGGTGCGCCCGTAAACCCATCGGGTGCATTTGCATTGGTGGACATAAATACATATGCTAATACAAGTATTACAAAATTGAAACTTATTATTCTAAGTATTTTAAACTTCATAGATCTCTGATTTGATATATTTAACAACCACTTTAATTAATAATCGAAAGGTCAAGATTCAATATATATCAAAACCCCGATTATTTGGTAATATCTAACTAATAATAAAATATTTTTTCTAAAGTATACATATGGAAGTTTCTGACCACTATACAGCAGGAATCAGCCATTATTCTGCATTCAGTTAAATAAATAGTTTTTGTAAATTGTGAGTTTAATTCCTTGATAAAACACCAATTAATATTAAAACAAGAATTACCTATCATATTCTATTTTGGTTGATATACTACTTATGTATAGCCTTGATTTCAAGCAGTTATGATTACAAATTCTACAGGGCATTTATGACCGATCTCATTCAGTTGCCCTTGAAAATATTAGTCACTTATTTTATAATTTATTACCTCTTACCAAAGTATTTTAATACTAAAAAATACAAACAGCTTGTTTTAATTTCTATTTTACTTGTAATCAGTTCAGGCTCTATATTCAGAATTATCCAGGGAAAAATAACCCTTCCTATTTTCTACCACGAAAGACAATTTACACCATGGGACCCAGGTAGATTTTTATGGGCATTATTTGAAGTGTTTTTTCCTGCTATGCTTGCAACTTCCATAGTTCTTATTAAATCTAAATTTGAGAGTATGAAAAGGGAACAGGAACTACAAAAGGAAAAACTGAAAACTGAACTTAACTTTTTAAAGGCACAAATAAATCCGCATTTCTTATTTAATACCTTAAATAATATCTATGGATTATCACTTATCAATTCTCCACAAACCTCTGGTTCAATCCTAAAATTAAGTGAGTTATTAAGGTTTATCTTACGAAAAGGCACACTTACAGAGATAAAAATAGAAGATGAAGTAAAAATCCTCTACGATTATATAGAACTTGAAAAACTGCGCTATGGAGAACGATTAAACTATTCTTTTCAAACAGAAATTGATAATCAGGATGAAATGATAGCACCTTTGTTATTGTTGCCATTCGTTGAGAACAGCTTTAAACATGGTGCCAGTGAATCCAGATTTATATCCTTTATTAGTATTTATTTAAAGTTAATCGATGGCCTATTAGTATTTAAAATTACCAATAGCAAAGAGAAAAAAAGGGGAGATAATGAAAATGGCTTAGGATTAAAAAATATACAAAGGCAACTTGAGTTAACGTATGGAATTCATCATCATCTTGATATTCAAAATACAGTGAATGATTTTTCAATTAGTTTAACCATCAATTTAAAAGAGTATGAAAAAACTCAGTTGTATAATCGTTGAAGATGAACCGATTGCTACAAATATTATTAAAACCTATTTGGAACAGATATCTTTTCTGGAACTTGAAGCCACATTTACAGATGCTATTTCAGCTCTTGAAATATTAAATCAAAAGCAGATAGATGTAATTTTCCTGGATATACATTTACCTAAATTGAAAGGAATTGATTTCTTAAAGACCCTGAGTTATTTACCTAAAATAATAATTACGACTGCTTATGAAAAATACGCCTTAGAAGGTTTTGAGTTGGAAATTACTGATTATTTATTAAAACCATTTTCATTTGAAAGATTCTTAAAAGCAGTAAACCGGCTGCAAAAAATACCTGCAACCCATACTTTTCATAACCTAAGTATTAATGAAAGGGCACATCGCTTTATCAATGTTAACAAGAAAATGGTAAAGATATATATTGATGAAATAGTGTATGTTGAAAGTTTAAAGGAATATGTAAAGATATATACAAGCGAAAAGCAAATAGTTACCAAATTTCAGTTAGGGGAACTTGAGGAGTTTCTAAACAATAATAATTTTCTTAGAATACACAGGTCCTTTCTTGTAGCCAAAAACAAAATTGATTCTTTTACTGCTGAAGAAGTCGAAATCAATGGCACTTCAATTCCTATTGGGAGAACTTATTCTCTTTTGGTAAAAAAGGAGCTTGAAAATATTTAATAAAATATTAGGACACCAAGCCCAGTTCCTTCCCTTTTTTGAGCATCAACTCAAAGGCTGCTTCATATTCATTAGGTATCTCGCCATCCAGAATTGCTTCTTTGATGGCATTCTTAATCACACCCACTTCTCTACAGGGTTTTAGCTGAAAAGTTTCCATGATCAACTCACCTGTTATCGGGGGTTGCCAGTTTCTTATTTTATCCTTTTCCTCTACTTCCTCAAGTTTTCTTTTTACTAACTGGTAATTTTCAAGGTATCGGGCTTTTTTATCTATGTTCTTAGAAGTGATATCTGCTGAACACAATAACATAAGATCTTCCAGCTCATCTCCGGCATCAAACAATAAGCGTCTAATAGCGGAGTCTGTAATATTTTCCTTAGTAAGCGAAATTGGACGAAGATGGAGTGCAACCAACTTCTGGACATATTTCATTTTATTGTCCTGGGGCAGTTTTAATTTTCTGAATATCCTGGGTACCATAGCAGCTCCAAGATGTTCGTGCCCATGGAACGTCCAACCGGTTTCTGGAAGGAATTTTTTAGTGGCAGGTTTAGCTATATCATGCAATACAGCGGCCCACAATAACCATAAATTGTCGGTATTTAAACGCAGATTATCTATTACTTCAAGGGTATGATAAAAATTATCCTTATGACCTTTGCCATCAATATATTCTACACCATTCAAAGCTACCATTTCCGGGAAGATCAATTCTAATAGTCCTGATAGATATAACTGATCAAAACCAATAGAAGGTTTTGGAGATAAGAGTATCTTTTCCAATTCAACAGCTATGCGTTCTTTGGAAACAATATGGATTCGTTCTCTATTTTCTTTAATGGCTTTAAATGTGGACTTTTCAATTTCAAATCCTAATTGTGCAGAGAATCGGATAGCCCGCATCATTCTTAAAGGATCATCAGAGAAAGTTATACTCGGTTCAAGTGGGGTCTTTAATAGCTTATCATGAAGATGTTGAATACCACCAAATGGATCTATTAAGTCACCAAAATGGGGGTCATTTAAACTTATAGCCAATGCATTAATAGTAAAATCTCTTCTGTTTTGATCATCTTCAATTGTACCAGCTTCTACCGTCGGTTTTCTGCTATATTCAACATAGGATTCTTTTCTTGCACCTACAAATTCGATTTCTGTTGTTTGGTATTTTAACATTGCCGTACCAAATGTTTTAAAGACTGAAACTTTAGGTTTGGGTTTTAGACCTGCTGCTACTTCTTCAGCTAAAGCAATTCCATCACCCAGACAAACTATGTCCATATCCTTAGAAGTTCTATTTAGCAATCTGTCCCTGACATATCCCCCTATCACATAAGCAGGAAAACCCAGTTTGGCTGCTGCATGTTTGATTATATCGAATATTTCCCTTTCCCGGGCTTGTATCTGGAATTTCAAATCTAAGAGATTAATCTGGAGGATAAATTTAAGGAACTAACTCCTCTTCGTAAGCATATTTTTCTTTAATCTCTTCCATGATACCCATCAGGTCATTGGGATTTTCTTCAGTGACCAATCTTGCACGATAAGGTTTAATATCTGGGAGACCCTTAAAATAATTAGTATAATGCCTTCTGGTTTCCAGAACTCCCAGTTTTTCACCCTTCCATGCTATTGCATGTTTAAGATGTTGTTGGGCTGCTGCTACTCTTTGTATAATGGTAGGTGGTGGCAATAATTCACCAGTTGCAAAGTAATGCTTTATCTCATCAAATATCCATGGATGTCCAATGGATGCACGACCTATCATAATTCCATCAATACCATATCGTTCTCTGTATATTTTTGCCTTTTCAGGAGAATCCACATCACCATTCCCAAAAATCGGAATATGCATGCGGGGATTTTCTTTTACTTTAGCTATTAATGACCAGTCAGCCTCCCCTTTATACATCTGTTTTCTTGTTCTACCATGAATACTTAATGCCTCGATACCAATATCCTGCAACCTTTCAGCTACTTCGACAATATTAATAGAATCATCATCCCAGCCTAGCCTGGTTTTTACTGTTACGGGTTTGTGGGTTGCTTTTACAATGGCTTGTGTTAAGGAAATCATTTTAGGGATATCTTGTAAAATACCTGCCCCTGCCATTTTGCAAACTACCCTATTAACAGGGCAACCAAAATTAATATCTATTAGTTCCGGATTTGCATCCTCCACTATTCCCATAGCAGTAACCATACTATCTACTTCAGCACCAAAAACCTGGATACCAACCGGTCGCTCTTCATCATATATATCCAGTTTTTGAACGCTTTTACCTGCATCTCTGATCAATCCTTCTACTGAAATAAACTCGGTATAAACCAGGTCAGCCCCATGTTCCTTGCACAATTGCCTGAAAGGAGGATCACTCACATCTTCCATAGGTGCTAGCAAAAGAGGGAAACTCCCAAGTTCTATATCTCTGATTTTTACCATAAAGGGCCAAAGTTACAAGCATTTAAGCTGAAAAGAAAGCAATTAATCACAGACAATGAGCTAGGGCTATTCAAACAATTTTAAAAATGCTAAAGGAATCAATAATTACATCAATAATTGTGCTTGGTTAATATTAAGTTAAAAACTAATATATTATCTTTAAAATATGGATATTAGCCTTCCTGAAAATATCTTTACATATATATTAGTTACCACGGCCTTAAAATAAGTTTTCTAGTGTCTCGTTTATTTGCTGTGTTTTAAAACCCGAAAAGATGGATAGAAGGAAAATTATACTAATAAGTTTATCTGCTTTACTGCTTATTTTCGTTTCAGTTTTATGCTTCACAAATGTATGGAATAAAGTTTCTATTGTAGGCTCCTGGCATGGGAAGACTCTGTCACAAAATGGAAACACGATCTCTTCTGACTGGTCAAATGTTAAATTTATATTCAATGTCAATGGTAAATATTCCTATACCAACGCTTCTGAATATACTGAAAAGGGAAAATATCAGGTTAAAGATCATTTATTAGTTACGGTACCGGAAAACGACCAGACAGGTTCTGCAAGATCAGTTGAGATTATAAAGCTAAAACTGAATTCACTCATACTAAGGATGAATGATAATGGAAATGAGATTATACTTCAATTAGAAAGAGTATAAGCTTGAGTTTATGTTTATGTTTATGTTTATAATATGAATTAAAACTCTACAAAAATCATATCATTTAATTTCTCAATACCCACTTCAACATCAATTTCACCTTCTCCCTGATGAATTGCTTTAAAGGCAAGTTTTGGTATATTGATTTTAATAGCATCTGTTCCCATTTTAAAATATAAAGGAGAATCTATCTGCTTGTTGATTAAGTCTGATATTGTAGCAAAACCTATAACTGCTGTACTTTCAATTATTTTATCTAAGGCAAACTCTATAGCTTTGGCTAGTCCTTTTTTAATAAAAGATAGATTTTCACCTGCTTTCATTTCTATTAAATGAAGATGAATCTCCTGATGTACCACCACCAATTGTAGTTTAATAGTATATTCCCCTTTGAACCATTCTCGAAACTGAAGTTTTAATTCTATAAATTGCTTTGTAAGTTTAAATTCATTTAGTAAAACTGGTATATTTTTACTAATTAAAGGAATATGTAATGAAGTTAAATAAGATTGTAGTAATTCTTTGAGAATATCTTCTGTAACCAGGATTCGAAAATCAGCACTAATATCAAGAAATACAAAATCACCTAAATAAAACTCCTGGCTCTTTACATCAGCTTCCAGACTTATGGCCAGTTTAACAATAATGATTCCATCTTTACTTGTTATAGCTGCTAGTCTAAATTGCCTCGCATTGATAAAAATATTATGTTGTTTGGAATCTAAAGTCAGAGGAACCATCCATTCTTTTGAAATATATTCCTGAACAATGTGATTTATAGCAGACAGGTTTCTTGTAATTTCTACTTCCAGGGAATTTTCAATACTGGATGTAAATAAATTATTTAAAAAATTAGGTATGCCCTCTACATTAAAGTAATTGATCTCACTATTGTCTAAAGCAAAACTGGGCTGTCTTCCAGTTTGTAGCACAAAAAAACTTAATTCTGATCTTAGGGTTACATGTGTTTCTTTCTTCCAGAAAAAAAGTCTGTATTTTACCGGAATACGGATATTGACTTCTATGAAAAGTTTATTATCTCTGAGCTCTATATCAATGGTCTGAAATTCGAGCCCCGATAGAAACAAATCTATCCCACCCCATCTTTTACCAAAACTGAATTGTTTCTCCTTTTGGACTTGCTTCTGAATAAAAAGTGAAAACTCTTTTTGCTTGACCGAAATAGGAATTAAACCGTGTACGCTTATCATTAATTAAATTTAACTAAAGTGTAACACATTAATTATACTTTATGATTTAAAAATCCAGTATTTTTTCTATTTATGAATACTCTATTACTATTTGTATTCAAAAGGCAGCAGCAATGTTCCCGGTTGGTGAAAATAATAAACTTATACTTTCACTTACTTTATGATACAAAACTTCCTGACCAGCTTCTCATTTCCAATTATAAAACTTGCAAAGTAAGTACCCGTTGGAATATCTAAAACCAATTGTAAATCATTTGCTCCTTTATTAATTTCTCTATCAAAGCTAAGTACTGATCTACCTTGCATATCCAAAATTTCAATATTTATTCTTTCTGCATTTTTTGCTATTATACTAAAATTAATCTTTGCATTTGCGGGGTCAGGGAAACAATCACTTACAAATGAATGAACGATACTTCCGGCAACTTGATTCAATTGAATACCTGAACTATTATAATCAATATCAATTGCAATTGCTTCAATTTCTTTTGATAAAACTGGTTTAAACTTGACATTATTATTCCAGGATATTATTTCTTGTCCAGGTTGTATTTCCTCATCAGAAAGTATGATTAAAAGGTTTTCATCGCCTTTTTTCTCTATAAAGTATTGATCAGAATTAAGCTTAATTTCAAGGAGATCCAAATTTACATCATCTATATTTAATGCAAATTGTAATCCTTTTAATTGTTTTTCATCCTGGTATATCAGGCTGGTCTTTTGATTCTCATTTTGTTTAATTCCTAAATTAATATTTGATCTTACTTCGAGTCCTGCATTTACTTGTTTAGTCTGCGAACTAATATCTCCTGTCTTTACCCCAATTAATTCAACCAATACTGAATCTGGTAAATCCTGAGTCAATTCCATTTCAGATATCTTATCATCCCATATACTTTGCAAAGGGCTATAGATACTAGTCTTATTTACAAAATTCCAGGTATTGTTGTTTGGCCAGGTAGTTTGTAATCCTAAAATTATAAGTTTAATCTGGAGGAGATCAGCTATGCTTAAGGATTTTGACTTATTAACATCTGCAGCCAGATATTGAAAAGCATTATCGAATTTCTTTATACCTAATATATGATCTTTTAATAAAACAAGATCCATTACAGATACATCTTCATTTGCATCAGCTTGTTTAGTTATTGCGAATTGTGCAGGCATAGGTATTTTCATCATTACTGAATTAAACAAACCAATACTATCACTTTCTACACTTAACATGGTGCTTTTCATAAATACTTGGGACAACGAACTACCATCCGCTTTTTTAGCATTTCCCTTAATTTGTACAACAGTGGAAGTGGTATCACAGGCATTCATATTATCCTGAATATCAATTGTAGTTACAGCATAATCCCAATTTCCGAATTTGTCAAATGTGTATATTTTAACTGTTCTTAGGCCAAGGCTGTCACAATTAAATACTTTAAACTTATCATTAGGATCAGGACTGAATGAAAATGTCAGTTCATTTCCAGGTGTACAATTATCATAACTACTTTTATTAAAATCGGAAGCCCATACAGTCACCTGTCCGGTCTGAACCATCAATGTGGTAGATAAACCATAAATAACTACGGGAGTTGGCTTTTTACAATCTTTCACTTCTACCTTAGTAGAACAAAAACTATGGTTTCCACAACCATCTGATATATTATAATTAATTCCGTATATACCTGGAGGCACTTTGTTAACTTGAAAATTAATGCCCAGGTCACCTGTAATGGCATAAGTCAAAGTAGAACTGCAATCTACCACTTTGGGTTTAGGTATAGTGAAGTCTGCAGTGCAATCAGATGTTAAACACACCAATGTATCCTTGCATGTTAATTGAGGTTTTCCATTTTCAAATACTTTAATGTATTGAGTATATTCAAAATAACCATCATCATCTTTATATTTCTTACCGCCTTGGGGTATGCCCAGTTTGGTATGTGTCGCTAAGTTGGGATTATAAATACACCAGTTAATTAACTGCCAAACCCTGATTCTGACAAAACAACCTTCACCACTTGTTATATAGGTATCCCAATCTGTATGCCCAACTGCAACCAGTTCACAATTATTATTCATAAAAACCGGTACACCTGTGTTTTTAAGATCATTTGGTGATTCACATTTAGTGATGGTTACATCATTGGGAAAAGTAACTGTGTAATCATTCACATGTCTCATATAGATCTTCTGAGTACAAGTGGCCGAATTATTATATTGGTCTTTAGCTGTCCAGGTTTTATAAATATATCCATTGAGACACTGATCAGTCTGATCGTTAATGGTACTGGTTAATTTTACTACCCCGCAATTATCAAAGTAAGTTGGGGTACCCCAAAATTTACTAACATCATCTGTGCAGTCTATTGTTATTTCATTGGGACATAATATTACAGGCTTGGTTTTATCTTCTACCGTTACGCTTGACCAACAGTCGTTATAATTTCCTGCACAGTCATATACCCTGAGTACTACTTTAATGGGGCTGGAGCTTATATCATCGCAAGTGAAATTAATATAAGGTTTAAAGAAATCATCTGTTTCTCCATTTCTTTTAACGGCAAAATGACTAAAACAAGTCTCATCATAACTACCATCATCAAAAGACTGGGCATATACTTTTGTGGGAATAGTGGTTAGACTCACCTGCTCAAACCCATCACATACAGCAACAGGTGGAGTGACATCAAGTATCTTTTTGCCATTCTGAGCACAAGCCATACTTAAAATGAATAAATAAAATATAATTCCTATAAATGTAGATTTACCGGACTGCATACAGATTTGGGTTTAAATGTAAATGAATTACCGGCTTTTGAGATGTAACACAAAAGTGCAGGAAAAAAAGAACATATCAAAAAAAACGCCCTTAAAAAGGGCGTGAGGAATGTGTTAAAATTACATTTAACTAAACTTATAAATAAATATCGGTCTTTAATTTACTCACTGGGATGCTTGTTAAATTTCATGGTTATGTCCTGGTCATCACTTATCAGTTTCTTCTCAAATCGGTTTAGGCGTTTTATAGGGACTTCACAGGTACTGAATGTGCATTAAAATTACATACTGTTAAATTGAGTAGTATGATTCTAGAAACTTAAACTTATCGGAGTTAGGATAAAAAAGTGGTAGGACATAGTTTCTACTACCAAAACTGAGCCAATTTTTTGTTTCTAGTTAAAAACATGTATTTTTTCTAAACTTAATAAATACTATCTTAATAAGATTGAATTGAAGCAAATTTTGGCTTATTTGTAATTAGCTGACTGTCAATATGGGAAGTAGGAATTGTAAATTGTGAATCAATGTCGTTTAGTTAAGGTAAATGACAAAGTAATTAAATGTTGATAACAGCCCTGTAAGGGTGACATTATTATAGAATCAAATGATTGCGAATACTAGCCCCTTATAGGGTGACATTATTTTGCATCATAACTCTAAGTATCCTTTAGCTATATAATTTTTTAAATATGGAATTTTGCCTTCAAAAATAATGCCACCCCTTATAGGCTTTATTCAGAAATAATATCTATAATAATGTCACTCCTATAGGCGCTTTAAATCCTTAACTAAACAACATTGAATTGTGAATTGAAATAGTTTTCAAGCTGACAACTGACAACTAGCAACCGATAACTAAATGAAAAGATCCCATTCAGATCCCACTGGGGTCTAACCGCTGTCTCCTCGCTGATCGTTGGTCGAGTGATGTTTTATTAATCTTGCTTTTTAGGTAATGATTGGCATTTGAAATTGGAGAGCTAAAAACAAATCAAAAATTAATCCTTTTAATAATGTAATTTTATAACCCTACATTTCACATTTCACATTTCACATTTCACATTTCACATTTCACATTTCACATTTCACATTTCACATTTCACATTTCACATTTCACATTTCACATTTCACATTTCACTTTTTATTCGACTTTAATAAAACTCTTAATGATAACTCCCCCATTCATTTTTAGCTTAATCAAATATAAATTAACCGGCCAACTACTAATATCTATATGTAATGGTAAGTTTGGTTTTTGCGAATTAATTATCATCCTCTGACCTAATGAATTGTAAATCTCGTAGGATTCAAGTTCTATAGTTTGTTTGGAACTTATATTTATTTCATGCTTTGCAGGATTTGGAACTATGCTTATCTCGATAATACTGTTAAGATTATTGGTTGAAGTGCTTACATGAATTGTTGTAACTACTGTGGAATCACAGCCAAATTGATTCTTGAGCACTTCATTAATAATAGTATCACTCAATATAAGATGCCCGTTATAAATACTACCCATTTTTACATTAACACTTGCATTCGTATTATTTGTTGGATCTTCAATTACCGTTGCATAATATACACTATCACAACCACTAGCTTGCGGAGAATGAATTTCATACACTCCTGGCTTGTCAATAAAAGTATTGTGTAGCATAAAGGATTCACCAGCGCAAATATGAAATAAGATCTCTTCTGTGTTTTTTAACTTTAAGTTATATTTGAAGTTAAAACAAGTGTCATTTAGAAGATTACTGAAGGAATATTCACCAGGTGCCGTTAAACTTTCCTTATTAAGTTGTATAGATTCCCCAAAGCATAATAAAGTATCCTTTTCAATGAAAAATTTTTGTTTATAAGTAGTAATAACAGTAAAAGGAGTAGATGATATACATAAACCAGGATCTGCAACTGTTAAATTATATTGTCCTGGAATAGTCACTTTAATGAAACTACCACTATAAGTATTTCCGTTTGGATCCGTCCACAAATATGTTGAGCCGGGTGTTGATGATAAACCTGTTAAGATAATAGTATCTTTTGTACAAGAAATTGTGTCTCCAATTATAGTCGGAGTAGGAGATGAGGGATCTCTATTAACTATTACACATGCCGAATCTTTACAAATAGTTGTACTATCAGATCCTACCGCTTCTACAGTCAAACAATATTTACCCGGATCTTCAGTAACTGTTAATAATTGGTCGTCAGGACCATAAAGTTTGCCTCCGTTTAATGCAGTCCATTTAATAATTAATTGGGAATAGTTTGCAAGCTTATCAATCGTACTTGAACCATCTAACGGAGTTTGGTTTACAAAACAGTCTAAATCATATGGAGAGTCTATCTTTACTTCAAGATCAATTAATCTGAGAGTAAAGCTTACTATGCTATCACAACCAGTAGCAGATTGTAATACAACATTAGCTTTTTCAACAGGATCACCACCATTTCCAAAAGTATCTTGTACAGATAAACAATCATTATTGCATCTGTATAATATTCCAATATTATTGTGAATATCCGGAAGTGTATCAACGGTTAAATTTACGATACTGTCGCATCCTTGAAAAGATTCGAGTTTGACTTTATATTTTCCTGGCATGTATTCTATTCCATTAAATAAATATGGACTATGCTTACATGACTTAACTGGCGCAGGGTCAATACCAGCTGGTCCTGGTGTTACAGTTACATCAATGCACTGCTGTTGAACATTACAACCGCTTCCTGTTTCCGCACATAGTTGGAATATTCCTATTGAATCAAAATTTACTTCAATTCTATTTGTATCAATCCCAAGCGGAATAATTTCTCCATTAAATGACCATTTATAAAATTGTGCACCTGTAACTTTGTCAAACATATAAATGTCTGAACTTCCAATACAAGCTTTATCCGGACCAGAAATTGGCCCTAAATTCCCTAAAACCGGCGGTTCGCTTCCAGATAATATATCCACAGTAATATCACATACAGAACCATTACAACCATCCATTACTAACCAATATACATTACCTGAAATTAAATTATTGGTAGATAAATTGATCATAGAAGAAGAACATTCATGACAAACAATAGGAGATAACTTTACACAATCACCACTATAAATTCCACATTGAAATCCTGTTTGACCCCCAACTGTGGTACATTTTAAAGGCTTAATATTAATACTCAAATTTTTTGTTCCACCTATAAATCCAAACCAGATTGTATTCTTCGATTCTTCTATACCATTACAAAATGGCATTGGCCCACTAGGATTTGGAAAATCGGGTAAGCTAGTACAGTATCCATCTAAATCATAAATATTACATATTACAGGAGCATCTTCACAATCTAAACTAGATGGAGGAAAATCACATGGTTGTGCATTTAAATAAATTGTACCTAGAAGAAAAATAATCAAAACTAGTAAATATGCTTTCATTAGTATGGACATTTTAACTGTACAATAAAGTTAATAAACATTAGTACAATATCATATTATTTTTCCATATTTAATTTGTTTATATTTAAATACTTCTCACTATTAGAATATCTCTAAGGTGTAAAGAGAAACAGATCTTGGTATAGGTATTTGCTTATACAAGATCTGTCTCTAAGAATTCAATGAGCTGGAAAATGGTATTACAATTAAACTATTCTTGCTTTATAAAACTGGTGATTATTATTCCTTCTCTCTTTTTTAACTTTATTAAGTACATATTGGCCGGCCAGTTGCTGATATCTAACTGGAGTGGCAAGCTGGCATTTTGATGCTTATTGATCATTACCTGACCTATCGAATTATATACTTCATATGACTCATATTCAAATGCCTCTTTGGAAAGTATTTTGATTTGGTTTTTTGCCGGGTTTGGGACTACATATATCTTTGCTTCATTTGGTAGATCTACCGTAGCAGTTATCACTTTAAGATTAGCTATTACAATTGAATCACATCCATTTTGATTCAGGAAAATAATCGAAATGATAGTATCTTTTTTAATTAATATTCCATGGTAGTGATATCCTTTAACTACTGTAAGATTCAGATTTGTAGTATCGGACGGACCTTCAATAACTAATGCGTTATAAATACTATCACATCCTGTTGTTGTATGGAACGGGATAAAATATACTCCTGTCTTATCAATAAGTGTATCTTTTATATCTATCACTGTCCCTTTACATAACAGGAATGTTTTATCTACTATATTCTTTAATTTAAGGTGATATTGATAGGTATAACAAGTGTCATTTGACTGATCATTAAAGCTATAATCTGCAGGAGCTGTTAGCTGTTTATTATTGATTATGATTGTATCCTGGTAACATACCAGGCTATCTTTTGACAATACCGCTTTATGAGTAAAACCAGAGCTTATATTAAAAGATATTGTATCTCTGCAAAAATTAGCTGCAACTCCTATAATTGTATAATTACCTGGTTTTGATATACACAAAGTTGCATCATTTACTATCAAACTATCGGGTCCGAGCCAATTAAAGACCGTAGTAGAATCACTTGACAAACCCAAAACACAAAGTGAATCTTTTGCACAAGTCAAAATTGTATCTATTAAGCTGGTACTTAAGTCCGGTTTTGTATGGTTTTCAATAACAGTCACACAAGTAGTATCACTACAGATTATTCCATTGGGAGCCTCTCCGGAAATGGATAAACAATAAGTTCCTGCGCTGGTAACAGTTATAGCATAAGTTTCACCCAAAATATTTCCGCCTTCATCTGTCCATTTATAAGTATTTAATATAGAATTTTTTATAACTGATAAAGAGGCATTTAACTCCACTTGAGAATAGAGACAATTAAGACTAACCGGCGGATTTATTTTAGTATCTATATCAAGATAGCGTAGCGAATATTTAACCAGGCTATCACATCCTAACCAGGATTGTAAGGTGATTGTTTTATTTTCTGCTTCTTCACAATAATCCCCGCCATTTCCATAATTATCTTTTATAGTTATGCAATCACCTGCACATTTGTATATTTTACCCAGATCTTTAAAAGCAAATGGTATAGCTTGAACTGTTAAAGTGACTATGCTATCACAGCCCAGACTTGAGATAAGTTTTATAGTATATTGTCCGGGAGTATACTCTATGCCATGATATAAATAAGTATCATTTGCACATATCTGTACGGGAGCCGGGTCTTCCACATCTGTTCCGTCTGAAACAGTAATGTCTATACATTTTGCCACAGGAAGTTGACCTGCATCAATACAATAATTTGCAACATCCAGGCAAAGATGATGCACACCCGGTGAATTTAAAGTTACGGAAATGGTGTTGTCCAATACTACAGGATCACCCAACTCAATACCATCCAGTGTCCATAAGTAATATTCAGCTGCCAATACTTTGGGAACACTATAAGATACAGTACTATTTTTACATATCTTTTGTGGTCCCGATATAGCACCTATTGGCCCTAAAGTGGGCATACTGGTACCAGAAATTAAATCAATAGTAATATCACAAACTGAACCATTACAGCCGTCAATTGCTACCCAATAAACTTGACCCGGTATAAAAGTATTACTAGATAAATTCATGGGGCTGTTAGAACATACTCCCTGACAAACAACAGGAGTAATATTACTACAGTCTCCGGAATATATACCACCCTGAATTCCAGGCTGTGTTCCATTACAATTAGCAGGTATAAAATTTAAACTAATAAATGAAGAACCAGCAACAAAGCCAAACCATATTGTATTGTTTGGAACTCCCCCACCATTTGTCGCACACAAAGGAGATGGTCCTGTTGGATTAGCAAAATCAGGGAGTGTTGTACAATAACCATTCAGGGAATTAATATCACATAAAACAGGAGCTGATTCGCAATCTAATCCTGCTTGTGGGCTATTACATGGATTTGGTTGGGCTTGTAAAATGATAGTACTTAAAGAAAAGCTAATACATAATAGTAGAAAAACCTTCATAACAATGGTAATTTAGATGAACAATTAAATTCAGTATATTTAAAAAATGAGCCTTGCTTTTTTAACCTTATTTAATTGTTTCCAAAAAACAATATTACTTGTCACTGAAGATCCACAATTAGTCATTTGTGCTGCATTGGCAACAGAAATATTATTTATCAGAACCCAAGTAGTTTATCTATATGGAGTAAACATAATCATTTTTTTAGATATTACTTTGTCTTTAGCATTAATATTCAATATATATAATCCATTTTCAAGTTTATCTTCAATGTTAAATACTATATTTTGTATACCTTTAGAAATGCTTTCATGTTTAGTTTTAATTAACTGTCCTATTGAATTATATAGCATAATTTCGATATCCTCAGTGTCATTTGACTTAATGCGTATTTGTATATAGTCATTAAATGGATTTGGACTTGCATTTACTGCTATTTGATTATTATTGCTTTGTTCTTGCCATTGTATATTTAATGTACTTGTTTCATAATTTGAGTTATACACTTCAGGACTAAACTCGTCATTTCTTCGCTTAATCAGATCTGAAGTCCTAAAACTAATATGAGCTGTTCCACAAATACTTAAAAGGGTATCATTTATAATCTTATCTTGTTCATTATCATTTATCCAACTTAACAATAATTCATTGGAATCAGCAATATGATCTCCAATATCGCTATGTTTAATTATTCCATTCTCCTGTAAAGATATCCTTATATCATTTGATAGATTAGGATTTAGATTGAGGGAGAATTGAAATCCTTTAATGTTCTGCATTCCATTCATAGTGATTGGCAGGCAGAATTCATCTCCTTTATTTACTATATAATCCTGTATTATTAATTCTGTTTGTCCAATAGATCTTATTACAGGATTAATCTTATTGGATGGATTATTACTGTTATTAAGGTCACCCATCTTTACGGCTATAAAGTCTGCATCATTTACATTGTTCTGGAGATTATTAAAATCCAGTTTCTCCGGGAACATTGGTAAGACAGGATGATAGACGGGGAACTTAAAAGAAGTGGGGATAAATCGCCATGAGTCTGTGTTGGGAAATTCATTAATATTGAGTAAAATAAGGTCCTTAATGATTGCATAATCTGCCAGTGAAACTTTCTTGTTGTTATTTACATCTGCTGCAATATATTTGTAAGGGGAATCAAGAGATTTCTTTCCCTGAATATGATCATTTAACAGGATTAGATCATAAGTTGTCACTCCATTTAAGTAGCTCAGGGTTTTTTTAGGTTCTATTGTATAGCCTGCATTTTTATTAAGTTGGTCAAAGGAATACAGACCATCAGTGCCGCTTGTCTTTTGACTGTTCAAGCTCCCGCTTATATTACAACTTACTTTTGCTACTGTTTTATTGGTCTCAGTTTTAATAATACCTGATATCTTGTAGCTGGGTGCAGCACAGGCACCTGTTATGTCTGTAATATTAATATTTGTGCTACAAGTGCTTATATTGTTAGACTTATCAGTTATTTTCAGTATTACCATCTTTGTTCCAATATCTGCACAAGTTATTTTATCTGGTATAATTGATAAATTAAGTTGATTAGCAGCAGTACAGTTATCAATACTATTGTTATTGATTAAATCTGCGGTTAAAGATTTATACCCGATTATTGTTATACCTGCTAAATCTATACTTACATTTTGTTTACATAATGCAGTGGGAGCTTGAGCATCCTTAACACTTATTTTTATTATCGCTGAACTTGAATTACCACAATGATCAGTAGCAGTAATATTCACCAGGTTTACCCCTGTTTGATATTTTCCTGATATATCTCCTCCGGCTCCATTAATTGAATTTGTTATTATTGGATCAGGATCACAATCTATTGCACTTGCCTGAGATAAATTGACCATTGCAAAGCAATCACCAAATTGGGTTTCTATGGTAATATCTTTAGGAACTGTAAGTACCGGTCCCTGTTTTTCATTAATACTCAGTATTTGTTTATGGGTCCAACTTCCTTCTTTAGTTTTTGTTGATTCATACAGGCAGTATTCAATAATTGTCCAGTTTCGCTCTATGCTAATACAACCGGTTGAATTATTTGAAATGAGTTTATCAGTATAATCAACTGAGATATTGCTGCATGCTGTATTTCCTGTCAAAACAGGCTGCTTAACTACGACTGGGAGTGCTGAAGAATTCAGATCATTTAAATTCTTACAATCAGTGGTATTATAATCTATTGGCCAGGTGATTTCATTGCCCGCCTGGTTCCAGTATTGATTATGTAAGACTGTAATCTTTTGTGAACAAGCTATCGAATTAGCTGATTTGTCAACAACGGTCCAATACCTGGTAATTATGCCTTCACCGCACTTATTTAGCATCTTATTCTCAGCGTATTGTACCAGATCCTGGCAATTGTCGATGTAATTAATCTTTCCATATAAATTAAGATTGGTAACATCCTGAGTACAACTAATGGTGATATCTTTGGGACAAATTGCAGTAGGAACTATATTGTCTTTAAGAAGTACATTTGTATTAATGTCTTTATAATTGGTATAACAGTCATATACCCTGAATGTTAATGTTACTCCATTTGCATTGCAATCACTGCAGTTCAGTATTAGTTCATCTTTAAATAAACTCACTGGTTCATTTACTCTTTTGATTTTAAAGCCCTGGATACAACAATTGTCAGTACTACCCATATCAATGTCTTTTGCATATATTTTAAGTTGTCCGGATAAAGGCAGATAATAGATAAGATTAGATTTAACAATTGCTATTGGTGTAGTCTTGTCTTTTACAGTAATTTTAGAACTAGCCTGAGCACTATTTCCACATTCGTCAGTAGCAGTATAAAATACCAGGTGATCTCCAATTGGGACATTAGGAAATGGTCCATAACCATTGGTTCCAAATGAAGTATTAATACTTACATTAATATTTTTAGGAGAACATTGGTCCGTTGCAGTTACAGGTGGTATAATCACCTTACCACTGCATTTATCTGCATCTGTTGAATAGATTAATTCATAGGGTGCGCTAATAACTGGGGCTTGTAAATCTTCAACAATAATAATCTGATCGTGTGTCAGTAAAGTTGATTTACACTTATCAGTAATTCTCCAGGAACGGGTAAGTTTAAAACTTCCACCGCAGATAGAATCCTTTTTATCTACATATTCTACATTAACACAATTGTTGCTTTTTAAAATACTGAGCTTTCCTGAATTGACATTCAGAGGATAAGCATATTTAGGCTGACCTGTTGCTGAGATTGAATAGTCTCCACTACAGGATATTTTATTATTAGCTACTCCATCATAATCGGTTGGAAAACTAACCAAATTGAGGTCTATTGATTCAATGCTGATCTTTTGAATTTTACTACTGCTGTTGCCTTTTTTATCTATTGCAGTCCAGGTTCTGATGATGAGTTCTGTGATCTTAGTAGTAAACTCAAAGCCTGAGATATAAGCTGTATTGAATACGCTATCTCCGTCTGAAAATAGTTCTATAGACAATTCATCCCCTATGAATAAATCAGGACTATTAAATGTACCCATGAGGGTATCCTTTGAAGATAATTTCCAAAGCACATTATTGATTTTACAATACAATGCTTCCATGTCTTTATCTGCATGCCCTTTTACTAACCAATCAAATGATATTTTACCATCTACAGGGATTTTTATGGTCATTGTGGTACTACAATTTCCCTTAGGTGGATTAATCGTATCTCCTGCCCCAATCAGCACAAACTGATTTATATTAAATAATACTTTCCCAATACCAGCACAACTTGTATCAATAATCCAGTTATCAGCAAAATAAGTATTGACTCCATTATTTTTACAGGAGAAATTATAGACTTGATCAGCATAATAAGCGGTGTCTATAATTGAACAATTATCATGAATTAAAAGAAATGAAGGTAACTTTGGATCTGGTTTATTATTTTCCATACAACTGATTAAGGTGTCTTTGCATTCAATCATAGGTCCTGTTATATCTTTGATAATAAGCTTTGAGGTACAGGAATATTGAGTACCTGCATATCCTGTAATTATTATATGTAGAATGCTATCCATGTATGTTCCATCGACTATATTACCCAGATCAATACCTAAATAATTATAAATATGAACAGTACCCGGGCCAGGGCAATCCTGTGGATTAATATAAATCTGATCTGAATTCACAATAGCTTGACAATTATTATCCAGAACAATAATGGCTGTATCTTTACAGTTCATGATACAGTTCTGAGCATTCAGCCCAAAAGACAGGAATAGCATATAAGCTATTCCTGCAAAAAAGTTTTTGTTAAGCGGTTTTCTCATGGGTGTATGTTTGCGTGTTATCTTAGATTATTTCAATATTGTGATAGGCCCTTTTATAGGAACTCCATCTGAAAAGCTTAACCATAGCACATAATAATAGCTATCTACAGCCAGATCTTGCGAGTTACTATCTATACCGGACCAATCATTCTGATAATGATTATTTTTATAAACGATCCTGCCTGCTCTGTCAAAAATGATGATCCTGGCATTGGGATATTTTACCAGATCTAATTGTGGAAAAGCCAGAAGGTCATTTACGCCATCATTATTAGGACTAATAACATTAGGTACTATTACTAAAGGCATATTATGTATCAAACTAGTATCATTAAAAATATTGATTGATGCAGTGCTGCAAAGTGAAGGACATTCAGTGCTGCATAATTTATAATACAGGGTTACCGGCAATTGATCTGCTGTTCCTTTATATCGAAGCAAGCCATTAGGCGCAATTTCAATTTCCTTGGGAAAAGAATCAGAAAGGACTAAACTGAAAGGACCATTTTTAGTAAGATCATTTTCAAGTATATTGAGCTTTTTAGAGAGTTGTATATTAAGATTATCATCTAAAGCGATGGGTGGAAAAGGGACAAATACCCATACCGAGTCGCTATCATATGCCGGACAGTCAGCTGTAGAGATTGTCCATATAAATTGGCTTGGTCCTGATTCTAAATCTAGTACTTCTGTTATCTTTTGCCCGGGATCTTTAAGCTGAACATTTGCAGTTGAAATCCAATAGCCACTAATATCGCTTGACTGAATTGCATTTAACAGTATTTCTTCACAACTATGTTGGTCAGGTCCTGCATCGGCTGGTTCTAATACAGGTGCAGTAAATATTTCAAAAGTATCTAATGAATAACACGAGGTACTAACATCATAAAGCTTAACAGAATAGATACCCGGCAAATTTATGATAGCTTTACCATTTGCTAATGCTTGAATTCCAGCGTTTGGACCATACCAGTTTAATTGAAATTTAGCAGCGTTTGAGTTTACAATTATACTATCGCCCGGACACTTGATCTGCGTATCCTGAATAGGATACACTTTTGGATTATCTGCATAATGTTTGATTTCAAAACTGCTGCTTATTAATTGTGTCGGATTTGAGCTATCATTAATGGTCAGACTATAGAAACCATCTTTTAAATTCAGCCTGTTTTGCGAACTAGCCCCATCTGACCAAAGAAACTGGAAAGGGGATTTGCCACCTTCTATATTGATTTTAATATCACCCTGAGCATCTCCTTCACATGGGTTATTCTTAATAAACGATTGAAAATTTAATACGGAAGAACTCAGGATATTTATTTTGCCTGGTTCCATTGATATGTTAAAACTATCATTGGGATAATCTGACCTGCTTATAAAAGATGTACTTGTATTAAGATCTATTGATCCCACAGTGCCTGAGGAGCCGATTAGTTCAAAACAGAATTCTAATAATGCATCTCCATTATTAAGAGTTAAGCCATTGGAAAAAGTATAATCTTTCCAATCAATTGTGATCTTTCCATTGTTAATAGTAATGTTCCATACTGGGTCATTTGGCACATTAATGCTATTTACAGCTATTGCTTTCAATAGATTAGAATCATAATCCAGCTCCAGTTTAAATCCAGTGACGTTCTTCATATCTGTTACCAATAATTTAGTACAAACCGTATCTCCGGTGACTCCAAATCCTTCTTCTTCCTGAAATTTAGGGCCAGATGGTAATATTATGATAAAGCTGGTATCTACAATTATAGGAAGGTTAAACACACTAGTATTTTGAATAGTTGCACTTTGATTAAATACAGTATTGTTTCCATATAACTGAGTAGTATCTTCATCTCCCACTATTTGATACTTTATAAAAAACAAGGTATCATTTACAAGGCAGGATAGTGGTGGGCTTTTACTTGTCCAACTATATCCGATCTGACCATCAGTTAGTTGAGATAGATTTAAGGAATCTTCTGTCATACTATCCAGCTTTGCTTTCCTGAACCCCGTATAATTAAGTTGGGAAGTATTGAATTGCAAACTTCCCTGCAAGTTTAAAAGAGAAAAAGGATAAGAATTAACAACCGGATATTCAATTATATCTCCCTTCTTTGCTTTGATTTCCAAGCCCTTAAAATGCAAATCCTTTAACTGAAAGCTTACCAGTCCTTTGGTTACTTTAACTGGTCCAGCAGGTATAGCTTTAATTTCATAAGGGAACCAACTACCGTCCAATTCAATTTTAGCAATTTCAGCAGGTTTACCAATCCCGGTAAAGCATACTCCAAATAGTACATTCTCACTATTTATATTAATAGCATTTCCCTGGTCTATATTCAATAATATGACGCCATTAGCGGATTGGAAAGTATTTACTGAACTATAATTCAGATCAGGATGCATGCAACAAATGGAGTCAAATGAAAGTAAAGCAGGATCCCAGGCAACAGTTCCGCTGAGTTTCTCAATGCTTTGAATATTCCTTACAGTCAGTTTATTGCAAGTATATCCGGGTAATACCACTAAAGTAGAATCAAAATATAAAGCTGAGGAAGCAGTATTTACACTTACTGTGCCACTATTTACAACAGATCCGATATTCTCACCATTAGAATTTAAATCAGTTATTTCTATCTGAATAGGATTGTCGGTAATATCCACTATTGAGGAACTCCCCGATGCACCTATGACATTAAAGCACATTTTAAACAGTACGGATCCATCATTCAGTGTTTTACCCTGTGCTGTAAAATCTATCCAGGATAAAGAACTTATACCCTGTGCTGCTTTATTGGTGCCAAAGTTGCTAAGTGATAAACCGGGCAAACCAAAGTCACCAATAGAATCTAAAGTAATTATTGCCGGATCCCAGTTTAATGTTAATTGAGCCGATAGTATGTCTTTAAAATTATTAACTCTGACATTGATGCAGATATGTTCACCCTGTTCAGCTTGTTTTGATTCTATTGAAAATACTACCTGGGCTAAAATAGAAGTACAAAAGGAATTGATATATAGAAATAGAAAGAGTAGGCCTGTCAGTATATTTTTTGGTTTCATGGGATAGTCATTGAGTTAGAGAAAAAAGGCTCACTATTAAAACTTACCGGAACATCTCAACATGATCTGATGTGTATCACCTGCCGATATTCCATATGATTCATAAGACTGGAGATATTGATAATTAATATCAAATGTGGTATCCCAGTCATTGTCAATAGTCCAATAAAAACCGGTTATGATTCCGGCAGATTTAGTACTGGTCACTATTACCCCTCCATATAATTTGAAAGGGAAATAATACTGTATTGATATTGAATGAACGGGTACATTTATGAGATCCAAATCTAGTTGGTATAAACTTGCCAGCCTGGAATTCTCCTTCATTAGATTGTAGGCTAAAGTATATCTTCCTGCATAAGGATAGATTGTTCCTTTAGTATTATTTTCAGTCGGAGCTAATAAGTCAGCTGATTCGAATGAAAAACTAAAAACAGATTTATACTTTACTCTACCTGTAGAATACCAGGCCCCTAAATAATAGCCTAAGCCAAAAGACTTAGAACCGGCATAATAAACATTTTCTAATTCGGGTTCAGACCATATCAATTTATTAATTGAAATCTCAGATTGTCCATAGCCAATTTGAATGCCACCCCGGTACCCTAATTTATTTCTATCCATATTTTTAATAATACCAAGAGAGAATGAACTCCCGGTATTCTTAAAAGGGCCATATGAATTACTATAAATATTAACTGATGCTTCAGGTCTTGCAGATTTTCCAAAATCAGGAATATACGATGCACCTAAATTGGCTATACAAGGGTGATCTGCAATTGATGACCACTGAGAAAGAAATGAAACCTGTGAATTCAGATTATGCTCGTAAAGACCAAATTGCTCTAATGAGTGATATAATAATGAAGGACTGAAAACTGAAGACGTGGAAAGTGATTGGGAAAAAGACAGGTAACTAAGTGCAAGGCACAGGCCTGACAATATCGGTTTTTTCATGGGATGTGTATATTCGGTTATTGAAATATTGAGACAAAGTTGCATGCTAAAGTATAGCTTGTCAATACCTATAAATGGTATTTATTAAATATTTATTTAATACATAATACTTTTCTAAATTAGTAAGAGGTGAGAGGTGAGTATAACCCTCTCATAAGAGAATAAAATAAAAATAACATTTTTACTTTAATGAATCTGAAGGATTCAAATGTTTATAGTAAAAATACAGCATAGAACATGCGACCCCCAAAAGGGTCGTATATCTTAGTATTTGTAATTGCTATAAATATGCTATCCATCCAGGATAGAACTTGAAAATCAATATGTTACAACATGTTATATAAAAGAAGTGATAGGTGAGAAGTAAGATGTGGAATATTACGATTTACGATTTTTACATTGTGCAGCTTTCTATTCGGTAAAAACCACATCTTTAGTAAATTCTATTTTGACTATTATTATCAGAAAAACTTCTACTAGCTATTTAGTTATTTTAATACAGAAAAGAAAAAATGCTTATTAAAATCGGATTAAAGGACGAGTTAGGGGCGGGTAATAGGCGAGTAACAGGCGAGTAACAGGCGAGTTAGAATTCTAACTCGCCTGTAACTCGCCTGTTACTCGCCTGTAACTTGCCTTTAACTCGCCTATTGAACCATACTTTACTTTTCCACAACTGTATTATCTTTTTATATAAATAAAAGAGACAACATAAATAATTAACTATCAAAGGATATAGATTTTCTATAGAATGAAATATATTTACGGTTGTTATTTTATTATTTAACCATATTAAATTAAAAATTAAAAAATGATAAAACAGAATTTTTTATATACGATATTGATTTGTACCTGCCTAATCAGTGTTGTTAGTATTGCAAATGCACAAGAAAAACTTTGGCAAAAAGATTTAAAAGAAACACTTTATAATGTTAGCTGGATAGAGCAAACTAACGATGGAACTATTATAGCAGGCGGAGATAAAGGATTAATGGGTATTAATAATAACACAGGCGAGGTGATTTGGCAAAATAATGATTTGAAGGCAATTAGTAAAAATACTTTTAATACAGTTGATGGTTTACCTTTTTTTCATGTGGAATTTGTTGGTCTTACCGGTAAGTCAAAAACTGTATTGATGGATGCTTCAACTGGTAAAATATTGTTTGACAGTAAAGATGAAGATGTAAAGATTGGCAAGCATCATTTAATGCCTGAAATATCATCTATTCTTTTTGAAGTAAAACAAGACGGGAAAAACAAATTGCTATTGTTTAATTATGCTGAAGCACAAAAGAAATGGATTACTGAAATTGGTCCTGCTGAAGGAGGATTGAAATCATTGGTAAAAAGTGCTATGGGCTTAAGAGGATTTCTTAAGTTCAAACCAGAGTTAATAGATAACAATAAAATACTGGTCGGGGAGAAAGAGAAAGCCCATATGATTGATATTAAGGATGGTAAAATCATCTGGACACAGGATATGGAGGACAAACTCAATGCATTAGTCTATTCAACTGCAGATAAGAAAGTATATATTGGCATCAAGAAGAAGTTAAAACTATTTGATGTTGAAAGTGGTAAGGATGTTACAGATGGCAAAATGAAATTAGGCAGCAGTTTAGAGCAAATTTATACCAATAATGAAGGCAAACTAGTATTAGTAGCTGCTGATGGATTTAATATTCTTGACCCTGCCACTGCTAAATTCCTATGGAAGAAATCTTATGAATTGGAGGGTTTACATCAAGTGCTGGAAGTTAATGGTGATTATTATGCAATAGGGGGTGATGATAAATCAAGTGTGTTATCAAGAGTAGATAATAAAGGTGAAAAGGTATGGAAAGAAAAAATAGACGGATTTGCCTATTTTGTAAAACCAATTGAAAAGGGTATTTTTTACTTATCCACTGAAAAATCTAATATAATTACTTATGATAAGGGTGATAAGGTATGGAAAAAAGACATTAAGTTTAAATCGATACCTGCCATGGATGTTGACGTCAAAAACAATGATGTGGTATTTTATGAAGATCAGGAAGTTCACAAGTTTAATCTCTCTACAGGTACATTAGAAATGTTAAATGAGTCTGTAAAATTTAAAAAAGCGAGTGACTATGTTTTTAATTTAGAAGTTAGACCGAATGGCTATCTTATACATTCTGACCAGCATACGGCCTTTGTAAATAGAAAAGGAGATCTTATTTATAATAATTATTATACTCCAGTTTCCAGTATTGGTGGATTAATAGAAGCAGCAGAATTAGGGGCTGCAATTGGAGGGGTCAAATTAGATATTAAAGGAAGTATGGAAACCATATCTACACTTGACAAAATATCACATGGCTCTTTAAAGAGTGCTGGAGATCAAAATGAATCAAGTCAAAGTACCAGTGACATAGCGGGTGTATATGTAAACAATACTCCTATTATTGCGATAACTAAGACAAGATACTTTAATTCAAAAAACGTGAGAGATCATAAATATATTCTTACAAATACTCCTACGGATGGCAATCAGATTCTAATGATAAATAAAGATACAGGAGCCACTGATAAAAAAATCAGCCTAATTGACAAAACACCTAACTACATTGCAGATGAAATAGACAACCGTGTTTTTGTTAACGAATCAAATCACTTGATTACTTGTTATAGTATGAAATAGTTGTCAGTTGACAGTTATCAGGTGTCAGTAAACACTGGCAACTGATAACTGGCACCTATTAACTATTACACATTTCTATTTAGGCAATTGAGATCCTCAAATGCAGTCTTAAGCCTGGTAACAAAAGACTTTTCTCCTTCTCTTAACCAGACACGGGGATCATAGAATTTCTTATTGGGTTTATCTTCTCCTTCTGGGTTACCGATCTGCCCTTGCAGATAATCCTTTTTCGACTCATAGAAATCTTTAATACCATCCCAGAATGCCCATTGCATATCGGTATCTATATTCATTTTGATAGCGCCATATTTAATAGCTTCCCGTATTTCTTCCCTGGAGGAACCGCTACCACCATGGAATACAAAATTAACAGGATTGTAGCCGGTACTATATTTTTTTTGAATATAATCCTGTGAGTTCTTAAGTATCTTAGGTTCTAATTTTACATTTCCGGGCTTATATACTCCATGCACATTTCCAAAAGCTGCGGCTATCGTAAACCGGCTGCTTACTTTTAGTAATTCCTCATATGCATATGCTACATGTTCCGGTTGTGTATATAACTTATCGTTGTCTATATCATTATTATCGACACCATCTTCTTCACCACCTGTAACTCCCAGTTCTATTTCAAGCGTCATACCTAAAGGATCCATTCTTTCAAGAAACTGTTTACTTATTTCAATATTCTCTTCTATGGGCTCTTCTGAAAGATCCAACATATGAGAAGAATAGAGTGGATAACCCCTGGAAGCATAAAACTTCTCGCCTGCATATAAGAGACCTTCTATCCAGGGCAAAAGTTTTTTAGCACAATGATCAGTATGTAATATTACAGGAACCCCGTAAGCCTGAGCAAGGGTATGAACATGCATAGCGCCCGATATTCCGCCCAGTATGGCTGCTTGTTCACCGTCATTGGGCAAACCCTTTCCGGCAAAAAATACAGCACCTCCATTTGAATACTGGATAATGACAGGTGAATTTACTGCTTTGGCAGTTTCCAAAACAGCATTTACTGAGTTAGTACCTATCACATTTACTGCCGGTATAGCAAAGTCATTATCATTTGCATATTTCAATAGTTCTGATACTTCTTCACCATATAAAACTCCAGCTCTGAATTTTCCCATTTGATTTAGTTTTTGGATAATTAATGAATTCCTGTCATTACCAGGTAGCGTTCAGCATCTAATGCAGCCATACAACCAGTACCTGCTGCAGTAACTGCTTGCCTGTAAACTTTATCTTGTGCATCACCACTTACAAATATACCCGGTATTCTGGTTTTAGAGGTACCAGCTTCCGGAATGAGATAACCAGTATCATCCATCATGAGCCAATCTTTAAAAATATCAGTATTTGGTTTATGTCCGATAGCCACAAAAAAGCCTCTTATAGCAATAACTGTTTTTATACCGGTTTTTGTATTAATAATTCTAACCCCCTCCACTTCATCTTTACCTATGACTTCTTCTGTAACACTATCCCAATGAATTTTAATATTTTCAGTATTCTTTACTCTTTCCTGCATGATTTTAGAAGCTCTCATTTCATCACGTCTTACTATAAGATGTACTAATGGGCATAATTTTGCCAGGTAAGATGCTTCCTCAGCTGCAGTATCTCCAGCCCCTACTACGGCTACTTCCATGCCTCTATAGAAAAACCCATCGCAGACAGCACAGGCTGAAACACCTTTATTTGCTAATCGGTGTTCTGATTCCAATCCTAACCATTTAGCTGTTGCTCCGGTTGAAATAATTACTGTATGAGACTGGATTTCTTCACCTGATTCTGTCCATACTTTATGCACAGGACCTGTAAAATCCACCTTTGTAATTTGTTCATACTTAATAACAGTCTGAAATCTCTCTGCCTGCTTTCTAAAATCATCCATCATTTGCGGGCCCTGAACACCATCTGGATATCCTGGATAATTTTCCACTTCTGTAGTAATCATCAACTGCCCTCCAGGCTCAGCACCAGTGTATAGTATTGGATTCATATTAGCTCGTGCAGCATATATTGCGGCAGTATAACCTGCAGGTCCGGAACCAATGATCAGGCATTTTTGTATAGGCATAGTAAATTTTTAGAATGCAAATTTACGAATCTTCTTTAAAATTCTAAGCCTGTACCTGAATTGAGCCTACATTCTGTAATTTTCTTCTTTCCTCCAGAAAAGCTATTTTGGCAAGTTTTGAGAACAGTTTGCGGGCACCTTCATCATGATATAAGGTGTAAAGACAGCCTTGCAAATGGGTCTGCAGGTCATTATTATCATCATTCAACATGATTACTAACCTTGAGTTAAAATCAGGAAGTGGGGCATCTTCCGGGCGCAATATAATAGGTCCGGGACCAACCATAGCCGCGTATTTAAGCCATTTGGAAACTCCAATACCTGGCAAAAAATAGTACCAATCAGTTAGCCAGGAAGATTCATCAAATGAATGCAACTCTAATGGACCTGTAAATATCCTATCATTCTTAATATGTGAAGTGGGTTTTGAAGTCACTATGTGACAGACACAAGACTTTATATGTTTAGGAGTTAAGTCACCGATAAAATGCTCAAAAGCTTTTACGATAAGTTCTATTCGAAGATCCTTAGCTTCAGTCAAATCTGTTAAAAATCCAAAATTTCTCATATAGTTATTTCAATGGTGTTTTCATGGCCTATATGCAAAAGTGAATATTAATTGGGCTTATAAAGAGCGGGTCTTGCTAGATTTTGTGACATGCAATTAAGTTAGATGATTAATTTTAATATGTATTCGATTTGATCTTCTAAAGAATCTTGCTCATTGGGTATGAATACCTTAAGTGCTTTATTATAATAATTTACCCTGGAGTCATATAAGGAATTTAACATATTTAAATCCATAATCGATGCCAATGGTCGGTAATTTATTTTATTTTTAAGCCTTTTCCAGATGCTTTCAAATGGCACATCTAGATAAATACTCATACCTATTGAGTTAATATACGACATATTATCATTAAATATTGGTGTACCCCCACCCGTTGAAACAATACTGGTTGTTAAATTAGGTATATTTCTTAAATAAATAGATTCCTTTTGACGAAAATATTCTTCTCCCTGTTTTTCAAATATCTCTGATATTGATTTACCCTCTCCTATTTGAATTTCTGTATCAAGGTCAATGAATGGAATATTTAATCTGTTTGCCAGCAATCTGCCTATAGAGGTTTTCCCACTTGCCATGAAACCAATGATAAAAATTACCCCCTTAAAACTACTATTAATATCATTTTTTATCATTTCAGTTAATTCTTTAAGAATAAGCTTACTGAATTTTTATAATTTCGCAGCATGAAACGAATATACATCATTTTGTCACTCTTATCTATTTATATTCTGGCATTATGCAATTGTAAACACAGCGATGCAGACGATGTGGTAGAAATAAGAAAACCTAAATCAGGTTCAGTAGCTGAAATAATTAAAAATCCGGTTAGTGCATCTGCACCCATCGATACTTCTAATATGGCTAAACTAAAATTTACTGATCAGTTTTATGAGTATGGGACAGTAACTGAAGGTACTAAAGTAAAGCACAGTTTTCAATTTAAAAACACAGGAAATGTTGCCCTTGTAATTAATGATGCCAGGTCATCTTGTGGTTGCACCGTGCCTACTTATCCAAAATTTCCTATTCCCCCAGGACATTCTGATTCTATAGTTGTAGTTTTTAATACTACTGATAAAATTAATGGCCAAAGAAAAATAGTAACTATAACTTCAAACACATTTCCTGCTGAAACTAAAATATATCTGACAGGTATTGTAAAATCTAAAACCAAAAAATAATGTCTACCATTACTCAATTATTGCCTTTTTTATTAATGTTTGTAGTATTTTATTTCTTCTTTATAAGACCACAGGCTAAAAAACAAAAGGAACAAAATAACTTTATTAATAATCTTCAGAAAGGTGAAGAAATAGTAACTATGTCTGGTATTGTTGGCAAGATTTCTAAGGTTGAAGATTTAACTGTTCAATTGGAAGTTGAAGGAAAGACTTTCATAAAGTTTACCAAAACAGCAGTATCTAAAGAAATGACTGATGCTTATAAAAAATCTATGCCGGGTTCTTAATTTGAAATGGTACGAATAACAGAGCAATCATCCGAATATAGGCATTTAGAAAAAATGTCGATAAATGACTTATTAGAAAACATAAATAAGGAAGATCATAAAGTTCCCGGCGCAGTTAAAAATTGTCTTCCACAAATTGAAAGATTAACCCTTGCTATTATAGCTAAGTTAAAAAACAATGGAAGGCTATTTTATATAGGTGCAGGAACAAGTGGCCGCCTCGGTATTCTGGATGCTAGTGAATGTCCTCCTACTTTTGGGGTACCTTATGATATGGTCACAGGAATTATTGCAGGTGGTGACGGAGCTATCAGAAAAGCAGTTGAATTTGCAGAAGATGAACTACAACAAGCCTGGTTAGATCTTTTGAAACATAATATTAATTCTAATGATTTTGTAATCGGGCTGGCAGCATCCGGCACTACTCCTTATGTGATTGGTGCTTTACAAAAGTGTAGAGAACATAATATCCAGACGGGATCAATAAGCTGTAACCCGGATGCTGTAATTTCCCAATATGCTGACTATCCGATTGAAGTTATTGTCGGACCTGAATTTCTTACAGGGAGTACCCGTATGAAATCAGGGACTGCTCAAAAGTTGGTGTTAAACATGATAAGTACCACCGTTATGATCCAATTGGGCCGGGTTGAGGATAATAAAATGATTGATATGCAACTTTCTAATGAGAAGCTCGTGGAAAGAGGGATACAGATGATTTTGCAACAGGCAAATGTCAGTTATGATGTAGCAAAGCAACTGTTAAAATCATCCGGTTCTGTTAGGGCGGCACTCGAAATAATACAACAATCTAACACATAAGTTATTTGCGTGTGAGTTAAAACATATTGGCATTTTCAGTATATTTATAAAAATAATTGTCCTGTAACAATATTATATTTTGGAGATGGACTTCATTTCTTAAAACCGTATAAATAATGCCTGGTTTATATTTAAAAGGCATTATTTTTATCCTTTTAATTAAAAAAGCAGACAACGAATAGTCAATTAGGGGTATCTTATATTAGGAACAATGTTAAAAACAATTAAAAATAAAGGGATGATAAAAAGATTATTTATATTATTAATAGGCTTTATATTTTGCACAGATATCTGGTCACAACCATGTGATTTTCCACCATCTAGTTTAGATTGCGAGAATGCCCCCGTCTTATGTGATATTAATGATTTGGACGGTTATTGTACTACCTTACCTGCCTTTACTAATGCGACAGGGCCTTCTCCCTTATGCTCCATTAGTGGAGGTGGTGTACCAAATAATACGATTTGGTTTGGTTTTATTGCCGGAACCCCATTTATGAACTTAACAATTACTCCTGCAAATTGTGATGGAACACAGCCTGGAATTCAAGGTGGTATTTATTCTGGGGACTGTACTAATGTATCTCCTGTAGTTTGTCAGGGAGTTTGTTTTAATAGCCCAATTAATTTATCAAGCGGTAGTTTTATTCCCGGTAACGTTTATTGGTTTATTATAGACGGATGTAATGGATCTGTATGTGATATAACGGTGGATGTAGTAGCAGGAGGACCACTTGTGATGGGTACCATAGATCCAATTATAGGTCCGAAGAAAGTATGCCTGGGTGGTACTTTTAATTATGGTGTAAATGTCGTAAACGGTGCAGATTATTATTATTGGACTTTAGATGGTGTCTCACTCAGCGACCCTGAAACAGAAGATAATAATATATCCATTCAATTTGACCAGGAAGGGGTTTTCCATTTATGTGTCGATGTTGCCAATTATTGTATTCTTGAAGGTCAACCACCTGCAGAAAAATGCATTGATATCACAGTTACAGCAATTGTTGCAAAAGATCCTCCAAAAGTAAAAGTATGTCCTTTTGATTCCTATACTTATAATGGTGACTCCTATACCGCAGGGGTTTATGACATTACTTTAAAGTCCTGGCAAGGATGTGATAGTGTAGTAACATTAACGATAGAGGAATATCCAATTCCCACAAAAGATTTAGGTGTTATTTATAAATGTTATCCAGATTGTATCACGATACAAGATTCATATGGAAATGGTGGGGTTTATTGCGATAATGCCGAATCCGAACAAGTCTATTTACAAACCTGGAAAGGTTGTGATAGTATTATTACCTATACCCTTAGAATAATAGAGCTCGAAGTACAGATAGAACCTCCTTATGATATTGGTTGTTCTATAAATCAAACTCCCCTGGATGGCTCAGCTACACTTAACAATCTTGCTAATTATGACCATTTAAATATAAAATGGACTGCCTTAAATGGGGGAATATTACTAGGCCCTGACGATCAGTTAATGACCTCTACTGAGACTGGAGGGAAGTATTGTTTAACTGTTGAAGCTGTTGCAGTGGGTGGAACTCCTATATGTAAGGATTCTGCCTGTGTAATAGTTAAATTTGATCCATTCTCCCCTACTGCAAGTATTATTGGAGATACACTCTCATGTATAAAAGATTCTATACTTTTAACAGGTGTAACATCAGATCCGGGCTCTACTTATAAATGGATTGGCCCGACTGGAAAAATGTATACCGGAAAAGTAATTAAAGTAGGAACCCCCGGAACGTACCAATTAACCGTAACTGCACCCAATTTATGCCAGGCGAATGCTTCTTATAAAGTAATTTCTTTGAAAGGGGGGCCTAATATAGATGCAACGGGTGCTTTATTAAATTGTTTAACTACAAGTATGGTCATTACCGGCTCCAGTACAACTCCCAATGTTAGTTTTAAATGGTTTGATCCTAATAATTTAATTATTTCGACCACTACCACAGCAACTGTAACAATTCCGGGCAATTATACCTTCTTGGTTCATAATAATAAAACAGGTTGTGATACTACCAAAACAGTAGCTGTCGATGGTGATTTCGTAATTCCTCAAAATGTAACAGCCTCAGCAGATACATTGACTTGTGTGCTTACTCCAGTAAATCTTGGAGCCAATTCAACAACTCCTGGAGTTACTTATGCGTGGACAGGACCAGGAGGATTTAATTCTACCATGCAAAACCCTGGAGTTACTAATCCTGGAAATTATTGTGTAATAGTAACCAATCCAATAAATGGTTGTAAGGATACGGCTTGTGCCATTATGGCTCAGGATATCAAAATACCTTCTCTAGTCATATTAAATGATACAATAGATTGCTTTACTTATACTGCTACAATTAAAGCTAGTTCAGATGGAACCAATCCGGTATATAGTTGGTCAGGACCATCAGGTACTGGTTCAGGTACTTCTTATACTACTGGCCTAAACGGGAATGTAAGTGTTACAGTAACAGATGGTTATAATGGTTGTACCAATAATAGTTCTGTTAATGTAATTGGTGACCCTAATAAACCAGCAGCCTCAGCTTTCGTTAATAACAAACTCACTTGCGATAGCCTTATGGTAGCCTTATATGGTTCCAGTTCATTAAATTTGCCTTCTATAACTTATTCATGGTCTTTCTTAAATAGTAAGTTTGCTTCTACCAAAAATACATTTGCATCAGAGCCGGGAGATTATACTTTTTTAGTTATAAATACCAACAATGGTTGTGCAGATTCAGTAATAGTAACGGTATTGCAGGATAAAGTTAATCCTGATATTTCTGCCATTAATGATACTACAGATTGTCTGACCGGTAAAGGTACCCTTCAAGGAAATTCTACAACTGCAAATGCTCAATATAAATGGTGGAATATACCGCATGGTACTAATCCAATAGCTACAACTAAGAATGTAACAGTACCCGCAGGTAGTTATAACCTGGTAGTTAGAGATCCAGTTAATGGATGCTTAAGTGATATTACTGTAGATGCAGTCCCCGATGAAAATACACCGGGTGTTGCCGTTGTTAAAGATAATGATTTGAACTGTTTATTACTTGTTTCTACTTTAACCGCATCTTCAACTGTAGCTAATCTGGTATACGTTTGGTCATCCGGAACAGCTACCGGTGATCAAAAAGTGGTTACGACAACAATTCCTGGCGACTTTACAGTTTCAGTTACCAACCCAACCAATCAATGTAAAAATGTAGCTACTATATCAGTATCACAGGATATTGCTAAACCAGTTATTTCTGCTGTAACAGATACTATTAAATGTAATAATCCGACCGCTCATATTGACGGTACTTCAAATGTTACTAATAATACAACTGTAAGCTGGACAGATCCATCAGCTGCACAGGTATCAACAGTTCTTGATTTCACAACTACAACTTCAGGCACATATAATCTGACAGTAACCAATAACACTAATGGTTGTGCAATGTCAATTCCATTAAAAGTACCTCAAAATACTATCATACCAAATATCTCAGCCACAGGGGCTAAAATTGACTGTGCCAACTTAATTGTGACTGCTAAAGGAAATTCTACAACTCCTAATGTGAGTTTCAATTGGTCAGGACCAGGAGGATTTAGTGCAACCACTAAAGATGCAACTGGAATCACGGCAAAAGGAACTTATACATTCACTGTAACTGATAAAGTAAATGGATGTAGTAGTTCACAAGATGTAGTTGTTGATGAAGATGTGGCTAAACCAGATCTGGTGCTTACAGGCGGTACACTTACTTGCACTAATAATAAATCAGTAACACTGACGGCTAATTCAACTATTACAGGTGTAACTTATAGTTGGTCGGGGCCTAATGGATTTAGTTCAGCTCAGCAAAATCCTGTTGTAAATACAAAAGGAATTTATACTTCTACTGTTACTAATCCTATTAACCATTGTACTTTTGATACTACTGTGGAGGTATTTGATGATAGTGAACCACCCACAGTTACTGTTAATAATGGAGTGATTGATTGTGTAAATACCACTCAGATACTAAATGCAGTTTCACCAACACCAGGCGTTACTTATTCTTGGAACGGTCCTGGTTTTGTGAATGATCCAAACCCGAGTATAACAGTATCTAAGGCAGCAAGTTATGTAGTGGAAGTTACAGCTCCAAATGGTTGTAAGGCTTCAGCGAATTCTACAGTAAGCTTAAATGCTAATCTGCCTATTGCTATTGCTACTGCTATTGGAGAAATAAACTGTACTAATAAATCAGTAACAGTAAATACCAATGGTTCTAGTACAGGCCCTGAATTTTTATATACATGGACAGGTCCAGGAAATATATCTAATAACCAACAATTTGATGCCACTGTAGCTGGTATTTATTCTTTAACCATAACCAATACTTCTAATGGTTGTGTAAAGGATACTACAGTAACTGTACCAGAAAATTTAAACAAACCTACAGGGGCATTAACAACTGCAGCTAATCCTAAGTGTTTTGGTGGCAATAATGGTACAATAGATGTTCCCACTGTAAGCGGAGGTACACCTCCTTATTTGTACAGTATTAATGGAAAACCGTTTTCATCTCAGAATCAGTTTACATTCTTAACTGATGGTACTTACAAAATATCTATTCAGGATGCCGCAGGTTGTGAATATGACACAATAGTTACTTTAACTCAACCTAAAAAATTGGTTATAAATGCAGGTAAAGATTCCATCATCAAATGGGGTACTCCTATTACTTTATATGCAGATACACTTACAGCTGCCAATGTTAATACTATCACTTGGACACCTAATCTGGACAGTTCTTGTTTTAATTGTCTAAACCCTACGGTGACACTGTTTGATGCTCAGTTATTTACGATTACTGTAAAGGACTTTAGTGGTTGTATTTCTTCCGATAAGGTACTTATCCTTGTTAAAAAAGAAAGACCTGTATTTATACCAAATACATTCTCTCCTAATGGCGACGGTATAAATGATATCTTCTTTATAAATGCAGGCGATGGAATAGAAGAAGTAACTTACTTCCAGATTTATGACAGATGGGGTAATAAGATCTTTGATAAGCAAAGCTTCCAGCCAAATGATCCTGATTATGGATGGAATGGCATGCATAGAGGCAAAAAAGTAAATAGTGCTGTATTTGTATACTGGGCATTGATTAAGTTTAAAGATGGCGAGTCAATTCTTTATAAAGGGGATGTTACTGTTCAGCGTTAATTAAATAATAAATATATTATATGATATTTAAGGCCGGATACATTAGTTTCCGGCCTTTTTACTAGCTATTTTTAAACTTCCATAGATTATTTAAATATTGGATGTTCCAAATAAAGCCAAGAGGCTTTTACGCAGAAATAAACAAAGTTTTATTAATAACTACCATAATTATTTAGTAATTTAATCCTTTAATTGTTAAGACTCATTATTATTTATATATTTTATTGGTAAAAGGAACTACACTTATAATGAAAAGAATTTTTACACTAACATTAATTCTCCTATCAATTTCTTTAAGTTATAGCCAAAATAATGACTGTGTTACTGCATTAGTAGTGTGTAATGATCCCCCGCCTGCTGCAAATCCAATGGGTATAGGTATAAATGATTTTGCTGATTCGGATAATCAATTAGGCTGTATGAGTGCAGAGGTAAGTTCAGTCTGGTTCTATTTTCAACTTAATGATCAGTGTCCTCCCAATGCTTTATTAGGCTTTATTTTAAATCCTTTGGGAGGATTAGGTCAGGATTATGATTGGGCTTTATATGGTCCAGATGTAAATTGTAATAATTTGGGTGCCCCAATAAGATGTTCATCGTCAAGTGCGGCTTGTGGATTTTGTCCGCAAACGGGCATTGGCATGGGAGCAACTGATCTATCAGAAGGTCCAGGGTCAGGTGATGGGTTTGTTAAATTATTAAATGTACAAGCTGGACAAGGGTACTTTTTATTTATTGAAAATTGGACCCAGACTGGTATCGGGTTTAATATGCAATTTACAAATGAGGCTGCTGATTATATTGATTGTGCTGCAACTCCTCCTTGTTCTATTGCAGCCATTGCCTCCAGTGATATTACGATATGTGCAGGGGATAACCCCTTCCAATTAAATGTTACCAGTGCAGGTGGTAGTCCACCAATTATGTTCAACTGGGATGGAACAAGTGGAGGGACTTCATTTCTTGATGATCCAGATTCTCAAAATCCAAATGTTACTGTTCCTGAAAGCTTTACTGGGACTATTATTTACACGGTTACTGCAAGTGATGGCATTTGTGATAATTCTGATGAGGTAAAAGTTGTAGTTAACCCTTTACCTGTTATCGCAATTAACCCAATTGGAATTTTATGCTCTAACTCTCCGCCTCTACAAATGATAGGCACTCCCCAAAACGGAAAATGGGGCGGTGTTGCAAATTCGACAGGTGTAGTTGACCCTTTTACATTAACAACAGGACAATATGAAGTAACTTTAGAATACACAAACCAGTTTGGTTGTAAAAACATGAGTAGCTTAGATATTCAGGTTGTTGTGCCGACTGATATTTTTATTGATCCTTTAGATCCGGTTTGTATAAATACTCCGCCTTTTATATTGCAAGTTACACCTTCTGGTGGAACATGGAAAGGCTCAATAGATAATAATGGTAAATTTGATCCATCTAAATATGGTGTCGGTTTATTCAATGCAGTTTATTCATATACAAGTGCTGAAGGATGTAAAAGTGCAGATTCTGTTTTGATAGAGGTAGTGGCTTTACCTAAGATAATTATTTCTGATCCGGGACCATTATGTACATCAGAATTAATTCATAATCTGGATGTAGATCCACAGGGCGGTATTTGGAGTGGGGTTGCTGACCCTTCAGGTTCAGTATATCCATTAAAATTAGGGGTTGGCAGTTTTAAAGTAAAATATGAATATACAAGCAAAGAAGGTTGTGCTGGAAAAGACTCTCTGACTATAAAAGTTATTGATGGTCCCCATGCAACAATAAAACCCTCAATTGACATTTGTAATTCAGCCAATACGGGTATGCCAACCAGTATCGATTTTAATACCTTAATCCTATCAGGAGATAAATCAGGTTCCTGGACAGATAATAATAATTCGGGAGGCACAGGCAGTTTACCGAATTTGGACTTTAAGAATGTTCCACAAGGTAATTATATTTTCATTTATCATATTACAACTTCAGGAGGTATATGTCCTGAATTTCTTGATACCATTATAGTAAATGTAAAAGATTGTGATTGTCCAAGTGTTGCGTTGGTCAGCCCTGTTGTATCATGTAATAGCAATCAATCTATTGATCTTAATAATTATAAAATTACTACTGAAGCCGGTAATTGGACCATAAATTCTACACCTGTAGGTACTAATCCGGCAATACTTAATAGCAATATTTTAGACATAAATAATAAAGATGCTGGTATTTATATAATTGAATTTACATTAAGTAATACTCCAGCTCCAGCTTGTCCCGCGAGCGCTACTTTTAATTTAATACTAAATCAAAAACCATATGCTACATTGTCGGCATCTGCAAAAGTTTGTAACCAAGGCTCAGGGCCCTTTCCTCTCAGTATTGATTTGAAAAGCTTAATAATTTCAGGTGACAATAAGGGTGTTTGGCTTGATCTGGAAAACTCAGGAGCCACAGGTACAAATAACTTACTTGATTTTACAGGAGTTGTACCAGGATCATATACTTTTTCATACATTACTTCTAGTGCAACCGCTCCGTGCCAGGAAAGTACCTATACAATTGATATTGTAGTAGAGGATTGTAAATGTCCAAGTTTATTTTTAGACCCTGCTCCCACGCTTTGTAATAATAATGGAAATATAAACTTAAATAATCTAGCTTCAATTGCTTCTCCAGGAACTTGGTCATTGAAAGCAATACCTCCAGGAACCAACCCTGCTAAATTAAATGGATCTCTATTTACTAGTAATAATTCAGATGCAGGAGATTATATACTAAGTTATACATTAAATACAAATCCTCCAACAGGATGTAAAACTTCAGCCGATATTACTATAACAGTCATTGAAGCCCCTTTTGCGACTCTACAATCTACAATTAAAGTATGTAATGCTTTAAATGCTACACCCAATAGTACAATACTTGATTTAAGTACCTTAATAACTGCTGGAGATAATACCGGCAAATGGCTCGATAAGAATAGTTCGGGTGCAACCGGTACTTTTCCCACTTTTGACTTTACAGGAGTTACACCTGGCAATTATATTTTTGAATATACAACAGGCAATGCAGTTGCCCCATGTACAAATGTAACTTATTCTATGGCTGTAATAGTTAAAGATTGTAATTGTCCTGATTTAAGTATCGTCCCTGTCCAGGTTTTATGTAACGATCTTATTGATTTTGACCTTAGCAGTTTAGAACTTACCAATGAAGCCGGAGTATGGAGTATTATTTCAACACCTGGTGGTACTAATCCTGCCATCATTAATGGAAAAACTTTTACAATTTTAAATGCTGATGCAGGAAATTATACTTTACAATTTAAAGCATTAAATACCCCGCCTGTAGGTTGCCCAAATTCTTCAGATTGTTTAATTACAATCAATAAAAAGCCTTTTTCTGGTATTGCGTTACCAAAAGCCAATTATTGTGAATCAGATATTGTAGCACTTAATTTAGTAAATTTGATTATTAATGCAGATCCATTAGGAAACTGGTCGGTGTCACTAGTTTCTGCGAATCCGGGAATAGCTTTTGATCCAATTTTGGCTACTGTTCAAATAGATAAATTATTTCCCGGAAATTATGAATTTGATTACACAATCACCGGAGTTCCTCCATGCAGTAATGCAATCACTACTGTCAAAGTACAGGTGGCACCCATCTTTAGTTTTAAAGCAGGACAGGATGTGATAATAGACTGTACAAACAGTTCCACTACATTAGGCCAAAGCATATCTTTACCACCAGGGTTTAAGATGACCTGGACCGGCCCCGGTATTATTGATCCAAATATCGCTATCCCTACAGTAAAAGATCCCGGAGTCTATGTAGCTAGTATTTCTAATATTGCATTTGGTTGTATATCAAAAGATTCTCTTTCTGTTATTGTTTCAGGTGTTCCTATAACCGGGATAGATATAAACAAACAGGATGAAGCCTGCCCGGGACAAAACAATGGTAAAATAGAAATCACTAATGTGACTGGCGGAACTCCTGCATATGAATATAGTTGGAATGGCAATATTAGTATGCTGCCTTATATTGAAAATCTAAATCCTGGAAATTATTTAATTAAGTTAACTGACCAGTTAGGTTGTATTTTTGATACCAGCATTGTTATCATTGAAGGCAAGACATTAAGTATTGATTTGGGACCTGACCTCATACTTGACCAGGGTTCACCATTTTCTATTTCAGCAATCGTAAATGTAGCACCAAATCAAATAGATTCCATTATCTGGTATCCTTCTGTATGTTTAAATTGCTTCCAACTTGATTTAATTGCAGAATATGATATAAGTTACAAAGTAACTGCCTATTCCAAAAATGGTTGTAAAGCAGAAGATAAGATAGATATTCAGGTGGTTCCACTGAGAAGGGTTTTTATACCAAATGTATTTTCACCCAACGGAGATGGTATCAATGATATCTTTTTTATTAGTACTGGTGATGAAGTAAAAGAAATCAGTTCTTTGCAGATATATAATAGATGGGGTTCACCTGTTTATAGCAGTGAGCATTTTCAGCCCAATGATCCGCACTTTGGATGGAACGGTGTTGTGAACGGAAAACCGGAAAATAGTGGTGTATTTGTATATTGGTCAGTAATAGAATTTAAAGATGGTAGTTTATTAACTTATAAAGGGGATGTAACTATTCAGAGATAAGTCTAAGCTGTTTAATGTTTTACAGTACTTAATTAATAATATGCATTTTATACCGTATAGAAGATAATGTTATAATTAGAATAAAGCATAAATTTGAATCCGTAATAAAGTAGTTTTTACATTATTAACAGAACCAAACGAGAAAACTAGAAACAATGTTTAAGTCCTTCTTAACCCTTTTGGGTGTATTAATATTAATAAATATTAGTAACGCCCAACCTTGCAATAATCCTCCCTCTCAGCTCAATTGTGAAGATGTCGAAGCAAATAGTGCCGTATTATGCGATGTTACAGATTTAGATGGATATTGTACTACTTTACCTGATTTTCCAAACGCTACAGGACCAAATCCCTTATGTCCAAGCAATGGTGGTGGATCAGCTCAAAATACTATCTGGTTTGGATTTATTGCTGGTACAACTACTATGTCCATTGAGGTTATTCCTACCAATTGTACAACAGTAGGAGGTTCTATGGGAATTCAGACCGGTATTTACCAGGCACCTTGTCCTGAAAATGGCACATCCATTGTTTGCCAGGGAAATTGTTCAATTGCACCCATTACCTTAACAAGCAGTGGTTTTACTCCAGGAAATTTATATTTCTTTTGGATTGACGGTTGTAGCGGATCAGTTTGTGATATTACAATTGATGTATTACAGGGAGGTCCATTAGTGATGGGCACAATAGGACCAATTTTTGGACCTACAAAGGTATGCACAGGTGGAACATTTACTTATTCCGTAAACCAGGTGAATGGAGCCGATTATTATTATTGGACACTCGATGGCAATTTAGTAGATGATCCTCAAGTAGTTAATCAGGTAGTGGAAGTCGCTTTTGAAGATGCCGGTGTGCATACTTTATGTCTTGATGTTGGTAATTTTTGTCTGGATGTTGGACAACCCCCACTACAAAAATGCATTGATATTACTGTAACTGATGTAATTCCGGTAGACCCTCTTCCAGTTTATATTTGTGATAATGCCCAATATCCTTATGGAGGTAATAACTATCCTGTTGGTCAATATGTTGTTGATTTGAGTACACCGGCGGGCTGTGATAGTACAGTTATGCTTACCGTTGAACCTATTATAATTGCTCCAATAGACCCACCTGTAGCAAAAGTTTGCCCAAATGATCAATTCATATATGCTGGTAAGCCTTATTCAGTAGGCGAATATTCAGTAACTTTAAAATCATTTCAGGGTTGTGATAGCATTGTTAACCTTACTGTTGACCCAATTGATTTGCCATATACCGATTTGGGTATAATTTATAAGTGCTTGGGAGATTGTATTACCATTGAAGATAATAATGGCAACGGAGGTATATATTGTCAAAATGCTGAAAGTGAACAAGTTATATTAAATACTTGGCAGGACTGTGATAGTATTGTTAGTTATACTTTAAGAATATTAGAAGTCGATGTAAAATTAGATGTACCTTATGTACTTGGATGTTTGGTTGATCAGACCCCTCTTTCAGGTTCTGCATCAATAATAGAAAATTCAGATCAAACTAATTATAAATGGGAAGTTTTTAATGGTGGGGTTCTCGATGGACCTGATGATGAAGTTGAGACTTATACAGAAACTGCTGGCAAGTATTGCCTAAATATAACTACTTTTTCACCTGATGGTATTATGTGCCATGACTCCTCTTGTGTGTTGGTAAAAGTAGACTCAAATGCTCCCACTTCTTCTATTAAAGGTGATACCATAAGTTGTTTTAAAGATAGTGTATTTCTAATAGGTAGTACTAACGACCCTATTTCAAAATTTGACTGGGCAGGCCCAAATGGTTTCACTAATACGAAAAGCACCATTAAAGTTGGAAACCCTGGACAGTATACGCTGGTTGTAACTGCACCCAATCTTTGTTCCTCTACATCTAAATACACCCTTGTATCTCTTAAAGGTGGACCAAATATCTCTGTAAGTGGAGATACAATTGACTGTAATATCCCCAATACAACTTTAACAGGTAACAGCATCACACCTTTTGTAAGCTATAAATGGTTCGACCAGAATATGGTTCAGATCTCAAATACCAATCTTGTTAATGTCTCCATCCCAGGAAATTATTCATTTCAGGTATATAATACAAAAACTGGTTGCGACACAAGTAAAACAGTTAAGCTTACAGGAGATTTCTTAAAACCCCAGAATCTTATCGCAACAGGAGATACTTTCTCATGTTTAATTAAATCAGTCAATGTAAAGGCTATTTCCACAACTAGTGGCGTTATTTATAACTGGATAGGACCACTGGGTTTTATCAGCAGTTTACAAAACCCTGCTGCTCCCAATGCCGGTGATTATATAGTTATTGCAACTGGTACTAATGGTTGTAAGGATACAACCACTGCTGAAATTACCGCCGATACTCTCTCGCCATCATTAGCGATGATAAATGATACGATAGATTGCTTTACTTTCTCAGCCACGGTATCAGCCAGTTCTAATGGGACTAATCCAACTTTTAACTGGTCAGGTCCATCAGGTAACAGTACAAATCAATCATTTACAGTAGCATTATCCGGACAATATCTGGTTACAGTGACTGACAGTAAGAACGGTTGTACTAAATCTGCTTATGCTAATGCTTTTGATGATCCTGACAAGCCAAAAGCCCTTGCCCAGGTATTAAATCCATTAAGTTGTGATAGCCTGCAGGTAGCTCTAATTGGTGGCAGTACCATAAACTTAGCAAGCATTACTTACAATTGGTACGGACCATCAGGTTTTAGTTATAAGCTTAAAAATAGCAAAGCAAGTATAATTGGAGATTATTCTTTGATTGTTTACAATTCAACCAACGGTTGTGCCGACACCACCACCATTACTGTAAATGAAAATATTACCCAACCGGATGTTTCTGCCCTTGGAGATACTACTGACTGTATTTCTGGTAAAGCTAATCTGAAAGGCTCTTCTGCAACTCAAAATGCAAAATTTGAATGGTTTGATGCAGGAAATATTTCTCTTGCTAATACTGCTAATACCATAGTTAATGGTACCGGTACTTTTACCTTGATTGTAACTGACCCAGTAAATGGCTGTACCTCAGAAACCAGTGTATTATCAGTCAAAGATGATGATACTCCAGATCTTACACTTTCTAAAACCAATGATCTTAATTGCTTAATTACTTCTGTTGATCTATTAGCGAGTTCTATGGTAAGTGGATTGAATTATACTTGGTCTGGTATAAATGCTCCAGGTACTTCAACAACAGGGTTTTCCACTATTGTTCCGGATACCTTTACAGTTAAGGTTACAAATCCAACAAACGGATGTATTAATTCTGCCAGTATAATTGTCAGTCAGGATATCACAAAACCGATAATTTCAGCCGTTACTGATACCATAAAATGTAATAATAATAAAACGGCCCATATTGATGGAACTTCCAATGTATTGAATAATACGACAGTAGTTTGGTCAACTGGAGTTAACCAAGTATCTAATATTCTTGATTTTAATACTTCAGTTTCTCAGTCTTATACTTTAACTGTTACTAATAATACAAATGGTTGTATACAAACATTTGATCTCTTTGTCCCTGAAAATATTAAATTGCCAAATATTTCTGTTTTAGGTGATAAAATTAATTGTTATAAACCTATTGTAACTGCTAAAGGGAATTCAACTACACCCAATGTGACCTACCAATGGACCGGTCCCATCGGTTCAGGTTATTTAGCCATTACAAAAGATGCTGCCGGTATTACTTCAAAGGGTGATTATACATTAGTCGTTACTGACAATGTAAATGGCTGCTCAGATTCACAAGTGTTGCTGATTGATGAAGATTTAATTAAACCCGACCTTACTGCAAATGGCGGAACCCTGACATGCACTAACCAGAGTCAAATAAACCTTACTGCTAATTCTACAGTTATGGGTGCTAATTACAAATGGTTAGGTCCTAACTTCAACTCCAATCAGCAAAACCCAATTGCTGATGATCCTGGTACTTATACAGTGACAATTACTAATCCTGTAAATGGATGTACTACAGAAACAAGTGTCCTTGTAATTAGTGATGAAGAAAAACCAGATTTATCAGTGAATAATACCACATTAGATTGTATCAATACCACACAAAAATTAACTGCTAAGTCTATTACACCTGGGGTTACATATCTTTGGATTTTCCCTGACGGAACAACCAATACCAATTCGGAAATAGATGTAACAAATCCTGGTGATTATACGATTATTGTTACGTCTCCTAATGGCTGTGATAATACCAAATTATCAAAGGTGAATCTAAATGCAGTGTACCCGGTTGCAATAGCTAATGCTGTAGGAGAATTAAATTGTACAGTTAAGTCAATACCTGTAAATACTACTGGCTCCAGTGTGGGTGCAAATTATATTTATGCATGGACAGGTCCCAGTACTGTTCCTTCACTTGCTACTAAATTTAGTGCTATAATCCCTGGTATTTATTCATTAACTATTACCGATTTTACCAATGGATGTACGAAGGAAACTTCTGTCACCGTGCCCATAAACAATGATATACCTACAGGGCTTTCAACAACTCAAAAGGATCCAAATTGCTTTGGAAGTGCAGATGGATTAATCAATGTACCAACTATAATAGGGGGTACCGACCCTTTCTTATACAGTATTAATGGAAAACCATTTTCATCACAAAATCAATTTACATTCTTAAAAGAGGGTACCTATAAAATATCTATCCAGGATGCCGTAGGTTGCGAATATGATACACTCATTACTTTAATACAACCCAAGAAACTGGTCATCAATGCAGGAAAAGATTCCATTATCAAATGGGGAACTCCGATAACTTTATCTCCAGATGCTTCAAATGCTGCTAATATTAAAACCGTAAATTGGAGTCCTGCTTTAGATACTAACTGTATCAATTGTTTGAATCCAACCGTTACCCTTTTTGATGCTCAGTTATTTACTATTACAGTCCAGGATTCAAGCGGTTGTTTAGCTTCAGATAAGGTCTTAATTCTTGTGCAGAAAGACCGGCCTGTTTATATTCCGAATACCTTCTCACCAAATGGTGATGGAATCAATGATCACCTGGGAATCTTTACGGGTGATGGTATAGAAGAAATTACTAATTTCCAGATCTATGACAGATGGGGTTCAAAAGTATTTGATCAGGATAAATTTGAACCCAATCAACAAAGCAATGGCTGGGATGGTACTTTCAGAGGCAAAAAACTAAACAGTGGAGTATTTGTTTATTGGGCGCTTGTTAAATTTAAAGATGGAGAGTCAATTCTTTATAAAGGTGATGTGACTTTACAGAGATAGTTAAAAGTTAAAAAATATAGGATACCACCAAAAAAGTTTCTTCTTTTTAATGCAAAAATTCATTGATGAGCTTAAACTCCTTGACTGGTTCTTCTATCTGCGGATTATGCCCACTCTTTTCAAACATCACATACTTACATTTTGGACAAAACTGCTTATACATAATCATCTGACTAGGCACTGCTACTCTGTCATACCGACCTCCAATTACTAAAATAGGAATGGTAAGCTTACCGAGATCTCTTCTGAAATCGAAGTTGGTAGTAGACTACTGAGCTAAATGGGTTGGGGTATTCAGGATCCCTTGGACCTTTTCTCATATTGTCAGGACTGTAGGAATATAGAAATCCATATGGAACCCTACTATATATATTCTGGCAAATTTGATCTGATGATACATAACCCTGGGAACGTAAAATCATAAGAGTATCCCATACTTCTGGATAATTGGTCTTTATTTCATGATTGGAGTTGTCATCATTTGCCTGCCACATCAAGAAAGAATGAAATCCATTTGCCACAATCAGGTGTTTTATATTGTTGGGGTATTTGATAGCATATGCCTGTCCGACAACAGAACCATAGGAATGACCCAGTATATTGATTTCATCAAATCCCATTGCTTTCCTTAATCCTTCCAGATCTTCAACATCCCTGTCAATAGTGTATTCAGAAGATTTCTTTGCCAGTTCTGATTTTCCTCTGCCTAATCCGTCAAAATACACTAACTGGTTATTTGTGGCTAAGCTGTCAAAACTGTGTAGTCCGGTATGTGCTCCTCCGGGTCCGCCTGCTATAAAGAATATAGGATCACCCTTCCCAATGGTCTCCGCCCAAATCTTTGCTCCATTTATTGTATAGTATTTGCCTTCCGGATGGATATATTTTGTTGGTTTGTTTTGAGCAACTGCCAACATGGGGAGCAGCAATAATATTAATATCCTCATAGCTTTTTAATTTATGAATCAAATGTATTAATAATGTATGATATATGATGTAAATAAAAGCTTGAGGTAAGTATAAAGATAATTAATATGTGTCTATTTGACGAATTCCCTCATTGCTTAAAATTAACCTCTTTTAAGCAATGGCTCCACCACAACTGGATCCTGCACCTGCTGTACATCCATAACAATGCTGATTTAAAATGATATTTCTTGTCTCCAGTTCTTCAAGGTTAAAATCATCTATGTGTTTTGTACTTGAGCTTACTTTAAGATCCAGCATCTGGTTAAAATCACAGTCATATATATAACCATCCCAACTAATGGATAGTGTATTTCTGCACATCAGCCCTTCGACCGTTGCAGGATTAAATGCATTAATGAGGGTTTGCATGTAATCTTCATAGTTTTCACTTTCTACCAGGTATTCTAAAAAGCGGGATATAGGGAGATTGGTAATGGCAATCAGATTATTAAACTGAATATTATACTTCCTTCCCAGTTGTCTCTTGAATTCTGTTTCTAAAGAAGATTGATTGCCAGGCAAAAATGCACCCGATGGATTATAAACCAGATCCAGTATTAAGGCAGAATCCGGCATTCCGTAACCTACTGCATTTAGCTTTTGTAAAGCCAGGATTGAATCATCAAATACACCTTCTCCTCTTTGTCCATCAGTACGACTCTTGCTAAAATAAGGCAAGGAAGAAATCACATGCACTTTATGCTTTGCAAAAAACTCAGGGAGATCTCCATATTTCTTATTGCTTTGAATAATGGTAAGATTACATCGGTCCATTACTTCGATCCTTAAAGCACTGCATTCTTCCACAAACCACCTGAAGTTCGGATTCATTTCGGGAGCGCCGCCGGTTATATCTACTTTAAGGAATTTATACTTTTTAATTAAGTCAAGACATTTTTCAAGTGTCACTTTGGACATATTCTCCTGCCTATCAGGACCTGCATCTACATGACAATGGGCACAAGTCTGATTACAAAGTTTCCCGATATTGACCTGGAATATCTCAATTTTACCTGGCTTGAGTCCCTGATATCCAAAATCCTTTAATTTATTACTAAACGAATCAAAATGTCTACCGTCAGGCAATAGCTGATTTAAAACCTTTAACTGGAAAGATACATCTGAAAAGCTGGATTCTCTTTTCTGTAATGATTTGCCTTTTTGCTTAATTGACATAAATTAAACTACTGTAAAATTTTCTTTGCATGATTCATCATCATAACACTATTTGCTAAAACTGCTCCCCCTCTTATGGCAGCAGCTACATGAACAGCTTCCATCATTTGTTCCTCATCTGCCCCTTTTTCAATACAGCCTGTAGTATAAGCATCTATACAATAAGGGCACTGAACTGTATGTGCCACCGCTAGAGCTATCAAGGCTTTTTCTCTTTCCGTAAGTGCCCCATCTTTAAATACCTCACCATAATACTCAAAGAATTTATCCCCCATGCTCTTTTGAAACTCAGTAATATTTGGGAATTTCTTTAAATCTTCCGGATCGAAATAGCTCTTTTGACTCATCAGTTTGATTTTAGTATTTTATAATTAATTCTATTTAGCTTACTACGCTTCTTTAACTGCAAAACTAAATAAATATTTCAGCTATTTTGTTTAGCTACTTTCAAAGAAAATACCTTTTATCACAATATGTTTGTAGTAAATCCAATTTAGATCTGGAATTAAATATTAGTAAATTTACCCCTTATTCCTAATTCACACATATGCCTAGATTTTTAAGTTTGGTTCTTATATTAACAATTTGTCACCCGGTTTATTCCCAATTTATACAACATACAAAAGAAGTATTTACCCATGCTGATACATTAAGAGGAATGTTAAGACCTGAAAGGACTTGCATTGATGTGAAGTATTATATGCTGGATATTGAGGTATTGATAAAAGAAAAATCGATCATCGGGTCTGTACAAATGGACTTTGAGGTTATTAGTGATACCCGCAAAATTCAGCTTGATTTGTATAACAATATGATGATAGACAGTATCATTTGTGATGGGAAAGTATGTAAATATACCAGAGAATTTAATGCAGTATTTGTTGAAATACCATTTAAGACTAAAGGAACGAAAACTTCTATAAGGAGTTATTATCATGGAAAACCTACAATTGCTAAAAATGCACCCTGGGATGGTGGATTTGTATGGTCTAAAGATAAAAATAAAAGACCATGGATCGGGGTTGCATGTGAAGGAGCGGGCGCGAGTCTTTGGTGGCCATGTAAGGATCATCCTTCAGATGAACCCGATAGTGTAAGTATTTCAATCACTACACCTGATAGTTTAGCTTGTATTGCTAATGGCAATATGACACAAAAGATACCAGTTGACAACCACAGAACAAAATATACCTGGAAGGTTTCTTATTCAATAAACCTATATAATGTCAGTTTTTATATCGGAGATTATTATCTCATTGACAATACAGTTTACAATGATTTTAAAGGCAGGAAACTGGATATACAATACTGGGTTTTGAGCAAAAAATTTACTGTTGCTAAACTACATTTTAAGACTTTACCTGAAATGTTGCATGCATATGAGTATTATTTTGGTCCCTATCCATTCTTCAATGATGGGTATGCACTCGTAGAATCACCTTATCTGGGAATGGAACATCAAAGTGCCATAGCTTATGGCAACACCTATATGAGGGGTTATCTCGGAGGTAGGATTCCGGATGATCAGAATTTTGATTATATAGTAGTTCACGAATCGGCACATGAATATTGGGGTAATAGTGTTAGTGCTGATGATCATGCAGATCTTTGGATACATGAGTCTTTCGCTAGTTATATGGAATCCTTGTACCTTGAGTTTACACAGAATTATGGAAAAGCTGTAGAATACCTGTTATATATAAAGCCCAATATCCAAAACCTTTCACCCTTAGTGGGACCAAGGAATGTTAATTATGATAAATGGGATGACAGAGATATTTATTTTAAGGGGAGTTGGATTTTACATAGTTTTCGCAATACGATTCATAATGATGAGTTATGGTTTAAATATTTAAAAGACTTGTATTTACACTTTGCCCAAAAAGTAACGAATACTACTGAGATTGTGAACTTTACCAATCAGTACCTTAAAAAGGACTATACTGCATTTTTCCAACAGTTCCTAATGAATGCTAAACTACCGGTTTTTGAATATGATATTCAGAATAAAGGAACAGGTATAGAGATTATCTATCGTTGGAATGTTGAAGTTCCAGGTTTTGATATGCCCATGCTTATTGGAAATGCTGATAAATTGTGGAGAATATATCCGACTGATAAATGGCAAAAACTAAAAATGTCAGAAATACCCCTTGATAAGTTCAGGCTGGATGAATCTAGTTTCTTATTTGATAGTATTAAAAAACCCTAATTTTAAAGTTTGATATCTATTAAAGAAACCAACTGCAGAATTGGGGTTTAAGCTTATATTTATTGTAAACTGAAACTAAGACTTAACAGTCTTAAGTTCTTTGATTCTTGATTTCTTACCGATGGTTGCTCTTAGGTAGAACAATTTAGCTCTTCTAACTTTACCTCTCTTAATTAACTTGATATCCTCTATATTAGGACAAGCATATGGAAATATCCTTTCCACTCCCACACCGTTAGAGATTTTACGCACCGTAAAAGACTTAGTAGTTTCGATTCCGTTGATCTGTATAACATCACCTTTAAAATCCTGTACCCTCACTTTATCACCTTCCACTATCTTATAGCTTACAATAATATTGTCACCTGCTTTAAATGCAGGGAACCTACCCGATTGTGCAGATTCTAGTTGTTCGTGTACGTATCTGATAGCATCCATTTCTTTAGTTTTGTTGATTGCTTTTTTATAAGCAGGGGCAAAGGTAAAATTATTTTAATTTAAATCAAAATAATAATGTGAATAGATGAGGATTATATTTCTAGAATGTATTGAAATGGTGTTTGCTTAATAATATTATTGAATATATCTTGAGCTAGAGCTTGAGATGGCTTTATACGCGGATGGAAATTACTAACGCACTACTGTAGCATAGCCCTTTAATTCAAAATCCTTACTCCTGGGTCCTTTAAATTTAACCGTACAGATATAAACTCCGTTTTGGACAAAATTACCTTCATTGTTTATTCGGCCGTCCCAACCTTTCTGGGGATCATGACTGACAAATATTTTCTCACCCCATCGGTTCCATATAAGCATTTCAAAATCTTCAAGTCCAAGGAATACTCCAGTTCCCTTAAATACATCATTTGTACCATCACCATTTGGTGTAAATGCATTGGGGAGAAAATAAGTAATGACCGGTTTTATATCAATAGTTTTTGAGAGGGTATCTATACAACCACTTTTGTGTTTTACAAACTGAGTGATAACGAACAAGCCTGTATCAACATATGTATGAAAAGGGTTTTGCTGAATTGAATGCCCGCCATCTCCGAACGACCATCCCCAGGATACCGCTCCTTGAGACAGATCTTGAAACTGTATTTCGGGGTTTATATTACTAGGATCCAGAGGACTATAAATAAAGTCTGCAACCGGACTGGGCTCCACGGTTATATAGCTGTTAAAAGAGGCTGAGGTAGTGCAGCCAATTGGAGATGTAACATTAATTGATAAAGAATATACTCCTTCTTTTTCATAAATATGTGAGGGGCTTATTTCATTTATGGTACTTCCATCCCCAAAATCCCATATTATATCATAAGAAGTATCAATAGGGCTAGACAGGTTAGTGAATTTAATTTTGGCAGGTGCACAACCCAAAAAAGAAGAAGGTTGAATTATGATTAAAGGAGGAACTGGAAAATAGTTTATCTTTTTAATAATACTATCCCTGCAAGCATTTTTGTCTGATATACTTAGTTTGACCGGAAAAGAGCCGGGTTTATTATATTTATAGACAGGATTCTGAAAATTGCTAGTTCCCTTTGCATCTCCAAAATTCCATTTCCAGGACTCAACTTTACCTGCTTCTGCAACTGATTTATCAGTAAATACAACCGGTTGTGCTTTACAGGTATCATAATCAAAAATAAAATCTGCTTTTATAGCAGGATAAATATTTACGAAGATAGTGGCGGTGTCAGCACAAATAGTACCACCATTTAATATCATAATTCCCTGGAAAGTACCTGTATCGGGAAATGTTACGAGGGCATCGGCCGTTGTATAATCCTGAGGTGTACCATCATCAAAATGCCAGTCGTACTGAAAAATATCTGCTGTAGGATGGCTCTTATTTATGAACTTGACAGCTTTTTGTCCACAACTATTTAATAAAAACTTCTTATTTCCAAGTACCTTATCATTTTTTATCTCTGCTATTACATTTGGTTCACAATTGGCTACATTAAATTGAAAATCCCTCCTTACTGTACTTAACAATACCCCATTTCTATATTCGCTAACACAAACACCTACTACAAACTGACCCAAAGTTCCAGGATTAACCGTTAATTGCCCTGTAAATGGATCTATAGAAATAGCTGAATTTTTGCCAAGGGGTTTATCAAATGAATAAGTTGGTAAAATATACTGGACTTCATCAAAAGGGGGAGCACATGCAGGAGTGGGAAATATACCATTACAGCCACTACTTGTTCCTCCATTCACTCCAACAGGGCCCCCACCTATTAACGGGGCACACAAAGAATAAACCAATTGATCGCCTTCTTTATCTTTTGCTGAGTGGTCAAAAACCAAAGGTTCATTAGCACAAATTAAAGTAGGAGGGAAAAAGTTAAACTCTGGTGAGTTGTTACAAGCTAATTGAGCCTCCGGAGTTATCTCTATCATAAAAGTAGCACCCGTATTTGCAGGATCTACAATATTATTGATAGAATTGTTCCTGCAACATCTTTGATACACAACAAAATAACTTTCATTTCCTGTGGGTAATTTTACTGTGAATTCATAAATAGCTTCTTCCACACAAACAAGAGGTGGCACGGTGAGGCAAGGATAATCAGGGGGCAAGATTTTGACGGGTATCCCTGGATTTGGAGTAGGTTTTAAAAATGCACTATTCTGTGTAAGGTTTGCACAATTAATATTAGCCCCACATTTATAAACTGCAATTTGTGCAGGATCATCAAAATTGGCACCTCCACTGGCACAATCCCTATAGATCTTCAGTCTTATTTTATAATTACCATTACCCAGGCATTCATAAGACATTACTCCTCCTACAATGTGTTTGGCTAAAAGACTGCTTATTGATAAAAGCAAAGAGGCAAATAAGAGTAAAAAAAACTTAGGTTTCAATGTTGGTTTTTAAATTCGATTTCATAATACAAAGGTACAACTATTGCATATCCATTTAGTTCAACGTGTATATTACGAAC
>Ga0193744_1000045_pt1 | contig 53764 bp, 52 predicted proteins | sample L1a1metaG_FD_143056 | JGI IMG/M metagenome (GOLD analysis project Ga0193744, IMG submission 143056) | Soil microbial communities from a riparian zone of the East river system, Colorado, United States - L1a1 | ecosystem: Environmental > Terrestrial > Soil > Riparian zone | place: USA: East River...
TGGGGAGAATCGAACTCCCGACCAACCCCGAAAACTTTCGGGGCTGCTCTACCGCCGCAAGTGATAAATTGCGATTTGGGGGTTCTCTTTCCGTTTCAAATTTCTTTCGATTGTTCGCGGCTCGTAGAAACGAGGCGGTCTGTTTCTTGGCCACAACCGTCATTATGCGAAAGTGCCAGAGGGGAGAATCGAACTCCCGACCAAGGGCTTATGAGTCCCCTGCTCTACCGCTGAGCTACCCTGGCATTAAATTCGTCTATGTTGACCGAGCGTCTCAACGCCGACCAACCCCGAAAGCTTTCGGGGCCGCTCTACCGCTGAGCTACCCTGGCATTAAATTCGTCTATGTTAACCGAGCGTCTCAACGCCGACCAACCCCGAAAGCTTTCGGGCTGAGCTACCCTGGCGACGCGCGACAAATTGAACGCCACCGCTTCCCTGTGTCAACGGCGTGTCCTCGCGTTGGCTGCTTCAACCCTTCACGCTTCAATTCTTCAACGATCTCACTGCTTTTTCTTTTCCAAATAGGGCGTGAGATCTTTCTCGCGGCCCCGGATCACCGCCATAAAACAAACGCCGTTCCGCTGCTTCACCGCGCCGGTCCACCCTTCCAACTCCACAAATCGCCAGTCGGAAAAGTCGTTGATGCTGCCGTCCTTCGGATTTTTCTCGGCGGGAAAGAGAAAGAGCTGCATCCGTTTCTCCACGATCCAGATCTGAGCCACGGCGTGGACTTCGTCGTCGTCGAAGACGCGGCTACCCAAGGTGCGAAAATCGGCGAACTCCGCCGGAATATCGTAATGCTCCAGCCGGTATTTCATGAAGAACAGATCGCTCAACGCGCCCGCATCCGTCTTGAGCGGGTCGAGCAGAACCGATCGACTGGACGCCGCAACCGACAGGAGCCTTCTCGCTTTATCCGCTCCAGGGAAATCCCGCAGGTGCTCATGGACGCGGTAAGCAAAGACGCCGCTGATGACCGCGATGGCCAGAAGAATCGAGAGCACAGCCGGGTTGAGCAGGATCTTTTTCCAACGCCGTTTCACCAACGGAATCAAACTCTCATTCGCGAACCATTCCGCGACCTGCGCATCGACGGGAATGGTCTGGACGAGTTTCGCAACCGCGCCGTCGAAGGCCTGCTGATTCGAGAACGCGACGGCTTGCTTGCCGTGACGAGCGCGATTGATCGCCACTCGCATCGAGCGGTCGATCCCCGGCTTTTCGGTGATCGGAGCGCACCCCAGAAGCGCGTCAGATTTGGTTGGCATCGAAAGGCTCCTCGTACGGCACCGTGGCGTCGAGCCAGGCTTGGAATTGACGGCGCGCGCTTGTAATCAACTCGGCAAATTCACCCGCTTTGATCTCCAAAATAGCCAGCATCTCGCTGAGGGTAAATTCATCGAGATAAAACAACGCGAGAGCGCTGCGCTGCGGATCCGGGGCCGCGGAAATCCAGACGCCCAGTTGATCCGGATCCAGTTGTCCGATTTGCATGGGAGCGAACGGGGAGATGTCCGCTTCCTCCAACATTCCGGGCTCGGCTTGAATTCCCTCTTCGCATGCGGCGATGCAACGCCACCGCGCGTCTCGAAAAAACCAGAGACGGTCCTGGGGCGGCTCGTCGCGAGCGGCGCGCAAAGCGGCTTCTCGAACGGTGTCTTGAAAAGCTTCCTGCGCCTTGCCCGCATCGCCCGTCATCAAAAAGCAAAAGCGATAAAGTTGAGGAAGATTTTTGGTGGTGACCGACACGCTGTTACTCTCTACCCGGAAAATTAACGAGCGTCGACTGCGAGGACAAGGGCGTCTCTCTGGACCCGCCGCCCTGCCTGCCACGCCGAAGCGAGGCGAAGGCGGGTGGGCGGAGAGGAGATGGTGCGCAAAATCAAATCAAGCTCGCGCTTCGCATCGCGAAGCGGCTACAGGGCCAGCGTTTGCAGGCGCCGGGCCACTTCCTCCGCGTTCTCGCGGCTGTTGAAAGCCGAGATGCGGAAGAACCCTTCGCCGCACGATCCGAAACCGCTCCCCGGCGTAATGACGACGTTCAATTCTCGCAGCATCCGATCGAACATTTGCCAACTCGTTAGGCCAGGCGGCGTCGTGACCCAGATGTAGGGAGCGTTTACTCCGCCGTAGACCTGCAGCCCGGCGCGTTGAGCCGCCTCGCGCAAGACCCGGGCATTCCCCATGTAATGATCGATCAACCAACGCACTTGTTTGCGGCCTTCTTCCGTATAGATGGCTTCCGCCCCGCGCTGCACCGGATAACTCACGCTATTCGCTTTGGTACTCCAACGGCGATGCCACAAAGGATGGAGCGGAAGCTTGCGGCTGTCGGCGGTGCGGGCGAGCAAATCTTTCGGCATGACGGTGAAGCCGCAACGCACACCCGTAAAACCGCCGTTCTTCGAGAAGCTTCGGAACTCGACCGCGCATTCACGCGCGCCAGGGATTTCGTAAATCGAATGCGGAACTTCCGGGTCGCTGATGTAAGCCTCATAGGCGGCATCGAACAGGATGATCGCTTCGTGCTCTCGCGCATACTCGATCCAGCGCGTGAGCTGCGCGCGCGATGCCACCGCGCCAGTAGGATTGTTCGGAAAGCAGAGATAAATAATATCAGCGGCCTCCGCGGGTGGTTCGGGCACGAAGCCGTTTTCGGGGCGGCAAGGAAGATAGGTTATCCCTTCATAACGGCCCGACTCGTCGACCTGGCCTGTGTGGCCCACCATCACATTGGTGTCGACATAGACGGGATAAACCGGATCGGTGATCGCGATTTTGTTTTGATCTCCGAGGATGTCGAGGATGTAGCCGCAATCCGATTTCGAGCCTTCGGAAATGAAGATCTCGTCCGCAGCGAGATCGACCCCGCGATCGCGGTAATCTTGCTGCGCGATTTTCTCCCGCAGCGATTCAAGGCCCTGTTCGTGACCGTAGCCGCGAAACGTTTCGCGAACGCTCAACTCATCGACGGCATGATGCATGGCGGTGGTGACTGCCAGCGGCAACGGCTCGGTCACGTCGCCGATGCCGCAGCGAATCAAGCGAGCGGCGGCATCCGGATTCGCGTCACAAAACTCGCGGACCCGGCGCGCAATCTCGGGGAAGAGATAGCCGGCCTGGAGTTTGAGATAGTTGTCGTTTAGATAAGCCATTCCTGTAGCGGCGGTCTATGACCGCCGAATTTGGGAACGACGGCGGTCATAGACCGCCGCTACAGAAAGACAAGCTCAGTAATTCTTCGCGACTTCGTCCCAATTCACCACGTTCCACCAGGCCTTGATGTAATCGGGCCGGCGGTTCTGGTAGTTCAGGTAATAGGCGTGCTCCCAAACGTCCACGCCCAGAAGCGGCGTGTTGCCGTCCATGAGCGGACTGTCCTGGTTCGGCGTGGAGACCACTTCGAGCTTTCCGCTCTTGTTCTTGATCAACCAGGCCCAGCCGCTGCCAAACCGGCCCGCGCCGGCCGCGGCGAATTTTTCCTTGAGCCCGTCGAGACTGCCGAAGGTGGTTTTAATGTCGTCAGCCAGTTTGCCAGATGGTTCGCCGCCGGCATTGGGGCCCATGATTTTCCAGAAGAAGGAGTGATTCGCGTGTCCGCCGCCATTGTTGCGCACGACCGTGCGAATGTCTTCCGGGACCGCACTCAGGTCTTTGATCAAGTCCTCGACTGACTTGGAGGCCAGCTCGGGCTTGTCCTTGAGCGCATTGTTAACATTGGTGATGTAAGTCTGGTGATGCTTCGTGTGATGGATCTCCATCGTTCGCGCGTCGATATGCGGCTCGAGCGCGTCGTAGGCATAAGGGAGTTTCGGTAGTTCGTAGGCCATAATCGCTAATGTCTCGCCAGGAACGTGGCGCGTCAATCGTCGCAATGCGGAACGAATGTAGAGGCACTGCGGCGAGCGGCTCTACATCAGGTGACGTTGTTGACCAACGCGATAGGCCTCGGCGAGCCACGCGGAAACCTCGGCGTCCACATCGTCCACGCTCTCGAAACGAAACGCATGCAGATGATTCCTGGGAGAAAAAGTCTCGATGCGGCGAAAACGTTTGTTTTCCAGCCGGCGCGCCAGCACCACGTGCCCGTCGATCCAATTCCGTCGAATGACGAACGCGGCAAAACTCATCCGCACCTGAAACGCGATTCGCGTCTTCTCGAGAAGCACCGTGACGGGTCCACTCGTCGCGGCGATGCGGCGAAGCTTGTCGAAAATCGTGCGGACGTTAGCCGATTTTCCTTCGAAATGGGATGCGAGGGTGTATCTCGCGCAGGCATGTGATTGGTTCCGGTTTGCAAACTGACGGCGGCACTTCGAACAACGCCACATCCGGCGCGTTGGTGGAGCGTGCGGTCCGCCCCGCGATGCTCGAGCTTTTGTCCCGAAATCTTTCGGGGCCATACTTGTCATCGAGCGCGGAGCACTCGATCCACCTCAATGCGGGTGATCACCTAGCAACGGTAGAAGCTTGGGTAATGTCCCAACCCGCTGCGATAATTGACGTAGGTTGCGAGCGCCAGGAGCGGAAAATTCTGCCGGTACATGTCGTACTTCAGATAAAAGACGCCCGGAAAACCTGTTCCCGTAATTTGCGGCTCCTCCCAGGCGCCATCGGCTTGTTGGGTCGATAGCAAATACCGCAGACCGCGTCGCATGCTGAGCCGGTCGAGATCGCCGCAGGCGCAAATTCCCATCAGCGCCCAGGCCGTTTGCGAGGCCGTGCTTTCGCCTTTGCCTTTTAGGACCGCGGTATCGTAGGTCGCGCACGTTTCGCCCCAGCCCCCATCTTCATTCTGACAGCTCTCGAGCCAATCGCGCCCCCGCAAGATCCAATCCTGCGTCATGTTCTCACCAATGGCGCGGAGTCCCCGCAACACTTGCCAGGTGCCATAGATGTAGTTCACGCCCCAGCGGCCATACCACGAACCGTCGTCGTCCTGCGTGTCGATGAGGTATTGCACCGCCTTGCGCACGGAGCGCTCGCTCGAGTCGAAATTGATGTAGCCGAAAAGCTCCAGGGTGCGCGCGGTCAGGTCGCTGCAGGTCGGATCGAGAATCGCGTTATGATCGGCGAAAGGCATGTCCTCGAGCCAGTGCTGGGTGACTTCCTTATCGAAAGCAGCCCAACCGCCATCGCCGCACTGAAAACTCAATTGCCAGGCGAGCGCGCGTCCGAACAATTCGCTCAGGGCCTCAGGCTCGTTAGGCCGCACCAAACGCAAAGCCATCAGGACCATGGCGGTGTCGTCGGTGTCGGGGTAATAATCGTTGTTATATTCGAAGGCCCAGCCGCTCGGCTCCGGATGCGGATTGTTGACGGCCCAATCTCCCCGAAGCCGCACTTCCTTGTCGATCAGCCAGCCAGCCGCTTTCGTGAGGGCGGAGTGGTCCGCGGGCAGACCCGATTCCGCCAGCGCGATGATATTGATCGCGGTGTCCCAAACCGGCGACAGACACGGCTGGATCCGAAAATCCTCCGGATCATCCACAAAGAGCCCGGCGAAATCGCGCGCCGCCTTTTCGTAAACCGGGTGTTTTGGAGAATAACCGAGAGTGCGCAGGGCAATCAGACAATTCAGCATCGCCGGGAAAACCGCCGCGAGTCCATCGCTCCCGTCTCCGATGCGTTCCAGCATCCAGCGCTCCGCCTCTTCGAGAGCGCGGCGCCGCATCGGCCGCCATCCGAGTTTCGAGATCAGCTTGAGCGCGTGATCGCCGCGCAGGAAAAAATTCCGCCAGGCAAAGAAGCGCGGATCGCGCGGCAGAGTGAAATCCTTGTGCTCAGTCCCGAGCGGATAGAGCTCGTGCAGCTGCTTCATCCCCGGCAATTCGCGGGTCGGCTTGAAATGATTGATGATCGCGAGCGGGATCAACATGGCCCGGCTCCAGGAGGACATTTTGTAGAGGTTAAACGGCGACCATTTCGGCAGCAGGATCATCTCGACCGGGATGGAAGGCAGGTATTGCCACGGGAATTGACCGAGCAGCGCTAGGTAAAGCTTGCTGAAGGTGTTCATGCGCGGAATGCCGCCGAGGCGCAAAATATTCGCGCGCGCTTCCTGCATGAGGGGCAGGTCCGCTGAGTGACCCGCCAGCTTCAGCGCGAAGTACGCTTTCACCGAAGCGTTCACTTCGCTCGGGCCGCCGTAATAAATATTCCAGCCGCCATCCGGCAGCTGGCGTTTCAGAATGTGGCGAACGCAGCGCTGCTGGAGTGCATCATCCACTTCGCCCAGCCAATGCATGAAGAGGACGTAATCGGAGCAGAGCGTGCTATCGACGAGCAGCTCGCCGCACCAATGGCCGTCAGGATGTTGTTGGCGGAGCAAGTTTTCCTGTGCCCGCGTGATGGCGTCGGCGATCTGGGCATCCTCCAGCGAGCCGGAATCCGGGACGACGCTCGGCAGCGCGATCAGCTTCGCGGGCGGCGAAATGTTGAGAGGTTGAGAGGTTGAGGGGTTGAGAGGAGTCACGGAGAAACCTGGGTGGCGCGTAAGGCGTTCAATTGGCGAGAGACGGACTCAATTTCCACTCGCAAAGTCTCTTCTTGCTCGACCGCCAGGAATTTCAAATCCACCGCTACGATCAGGAGGCAGGCGAGTTCCATCAGAGATCCGTAAGCAATCTGGGAAAAGTGTGCCTGATCTTTGCGGCTCGTCCGCGAAGAGCCTTCCGCGAGATTTGCCGCGACCGAAACTGCCGCGCGATTTGTCTGAGAGGTTAGACCGTAAGTTTCACTCCGAGGGAAGGCTTTCGTGACTTGGTAGACTTTTTTTATCAGGCGTCGGGCGCTCTCCCAGACGCGCAGTTTTTCAAAAGGATAACTGTGTCTCGCTGGCATGTCCGCGCTCCTCTCAACCTCTCAACTCCTCAACCTCTCAACTACTACGCCACTGCTTCCGCGCCTTGCTTCCGTCCCGTGAGATGGCCATTGCCGGAGGTAACACCATTAAACGCGGTGATTTCGTTGCCAAGCCCTGTCGGTTTCGGCTTCGCACCAAAGTTGAACCGGATATTTTTCCAGGTATCGCCGCGCTGCGCGTTCCGCCCCAGACTTGCGGTCGGTTCATATCCGCAGTGGACCATGCAATTCTCGCAGCGGCTGTCCCTGACCACGCCGTTGACCACGCCGTACTTTTCCCATTCCACTTTCTCGAGCAGCTCCGCATAGCTCGAATAGTGGGCGTCGGTCATCAGATAGCAGGGGCCTTTCCAACCGCGGACGTTGCGCGTTGGAATCGCCCAGGCTGAGCAGCTCAAGTCACGCTTGCCGGCCAGAAACTCGAAGTAAATCGGCGTGCCGAAGAGCGTGTATTTGCCCATCCATTCCTCGACCTTCTTAAACTTCTCGATCGTCATCTTGCGGGTGAGGAAAAAATTCTCCGGCTGCAAATTCAGCCGCTTGATCATGTCTTTCTTCGCCGCGTCGTATTCGTATCCAGGCGAAATGGTGTGACCATCCACGCCGAGGTCAGAGAGAAAATCGAACATCTGCTCGATTTCGGCCATGTCGGTTTCCTTGTAGATCGTGGTGTTGGTCGCGACCTGGTAACCGAGCAGCTTCGCCATTTTCATGGCCAAAATGCACTCTTTGAAAACGCCCTCGCGCTCGACGATGAGATCGTGCGTCCGCTCGAGACCATCGAGATGCACATTCCAATACATCCAACGGCTGGGACCAATCGTTGGCTTGGCGGGATCCTTGGGACCCTGGCGAACGGTCTCGGCGTCCTTTGCTGAAACTAATCCTTTTTCGACCAGAAGGTTTAGCTTCGACTCCAACGCTTTCCGGTTTCCGGTTTCCGGTTTCCGCAATTCGCTGGCCAGCCATTCGCGCATCTTCTTGCGCATGAACATGGCGTTGGTGCAGATGTAGACGATGCGTTTCTGCTCCAGCAGGCCTTTCGTCAGCGCCTCGATCTGCGGGTAAATCAGGGGCTCGCCGCCGCAAATCGAAATCATGGGTGCGTTGCATTCTTCTGCTGCGCTCAGGCAATCCTCGAGCGGCAGGATATCCTTGAGCGAGGTGGAATACTCCCGGATGCGACCGCAGCCGGTGCAGGTGAGATTGCAGGTATGCAAAGGCTCCAGCTGCAAGACCGTGGCGAACTTATCGGTCCGGCGGAGCTTCTGCGTAATGATGTAGGCGGCGATTTTGGTCGTCAACGCCAGAGGGAATCTCATAAGAGCGAGGATAGTACCAACCGGGCACCGGGTGTCAACCCATGCGGATCAGCCCACCGTGAGCCGGGGGACGCTCACAAATCGCCAATGCACGCGGAAAAGCATTGTCATCCCGAGGCTGGCGCAGCGCGCCGAGGGACCTCACACCTGAAATCAACGTTTGCTTGGAACGAGCCAGCGCAATTTGCAGTATGAGCTGAGCGCTCCTCCGATGGTCGCGGGCCCTCTAACGCGGCTCGAGATAACAGCACCGGTTTGATTTCTTCGCCGGTGGGAACAATTGTTCCGAGCTGCACCTCCGATAAAGAAAAGATGAAAGAACCTCGCTCCGCTGAAACCGTCGCAGTTCTGGGCGCCTCACCCAAGCCCGACCGTTACGCTTACCAGGCTTTGCAACTGCTAAGAGAATACGGTCACCGCGCTCTGCCCATCAATCCGGCCTTCGACGAAATCCTGGGCGAAAAATGTTATCCGAGAATCTCGGACGCGCCCGGACCGATCGACTCCGTCACGCTTTACCTGGGCGAAGCGCGATCGAACCCGCTCATCGATGAGATCATCGGCGCGAAACCGAGAAGAATCATCATGAATCCTGGCGCGGAGAACCGCGCGCTCGCGACCAAGGCGGAGGATGCCGGCATCGAAGTGGTCGAAGACTGCACCCTCGTAATGCTGAGAACCGGCCGATTTTAGATGTAGAGGCGCTCGCCGCGGCGAGCGCACAGCCATTTCACGTCGTGAGCCATCCGCGCCGGATCAAGCTCACCGCAATCGCCGCCAGCAGGAGCGAGATCAATTTCGACACGCCCCTCATCCCCTGTTGCCCCATCCATCGGGTGAAATGATCGGCGTAGCGGAATCCGAATCCGACCAGAAGCAAATTCACCAGCAAAGCGAACACCGTGAATAGAATCCCGACCGTATCGACCAGAATGAGAAGCGCCGTGAGCAAGGCCGGCCCCGCGATTAGCGGCATGCCGAGGGGCACCACTCCGAACGCTTCGCCGGCGTAACGGTCGCGTCCCCCCAGGTCGAGCAGCTCACGCACGGCGATCCCGAGCAGGATCAAGCCACCGGCCACCTGAAAATCCGCCACCGTGATTCCAAGCGCACGGAAAATTACCTTGCCGAGAAAAATGAACCCGACGGCGACCGCGAGACTGGTAACCAACGCGAGCATTCCCTCATGTCGCCGCCGCTTGGGGTCCGCCTGGCCGCCGAGCCCGAGAAAAATCGCAACGAGCCCGATGGGATCGATCGCCACGAAGAGCGGGATAAATGCGAGCAGAAACTTTTCTACGTACGGTTGCATGGTGCGCCGGTCTCAAATCGCACGCGGAGACAGACTTCGCAAAAAAGTTGGCGCAGTAGCCGCCGCGCTCTGTGGGCGGCGCCAAGCGCCACGATCCGTTAGGCCTTTCTGGAACTCGCGCTTCCCACAGGGAAGCGGCTACAGGGGGAAGCGGCTCCCGGATTCCACTTTACCGCTTTCGCCTTCTCCAACATGTTCCCGCTTCCGCTCTTGATTATGAAACCACTTCTAGCCGCGTCTTTTTTCTGCACCCTCGCTTTTGCTGCCCGCTCCGATGAATTGAAAACGGCCGATGCCTTCCGCGAGCCAGCGGCGAAAGCGAACTCCATTCTGACCGTGCCGGAGTGGGAACAAACTCCGGAAGCGGTCGAGGCCTCGGTCAAGAATGCTATTTCCACCGCCAACGCGGCCCTTGATCAGATTGCCGCGCAGGATCCGAGTAAAGTGACCTTCAAGAGTACGATCGTCGCCCTCGATGATCTCGGTTATCAGGCTCGCAATGCTGCGAACAAGGCCACGATAATCAAGGAATCGAATCAATCCGCCGCCATGCGCACGGCGGGAGAAAACGCGGTGAAATTTTTTCAGGATTGGGCGGTCGGCGTGGATTATCGCGAGGATGTTTACAAGGCGATTAGAGCTTTCGAAAAAACCAACCCAAGACTGAGCGGCGAAGACGCCAAGCTGCTCAAGGAAACCATGCGCGATTACCGGCGCGCGGGCCTCGACCTTCCGCCGGAGAAGCGGAAGGAAGTGGAAAAACTTCGCAAAGATCTTTCCAAGCTCGGCACGGACTTCGCCCGGAACATCGTCGAGGTGCAAACGCCGGTTGTCTTCACGAAAGCCGAACTCGACGGCGTGCCCGACAGCTTCCTCGCGTCGCCGGGGATCAAGTCCAGCGATGACGCCTACACCGTGAAAGCGAACGTCACCTGGCAATACACGGCCGTGATGGAGAATGCGAAAAGCGAAGCCGTGCGGAAGCGGCTCTACGTCATCCACGACAGCATGGCCAAAGAGAAAAACGCTGCGGTGCTGAACCAGATGTTGACGCTGCGGAACAAGATCGCCCTTCGGCTGGGCTACAAATCCTGGGCGGATTTTCAGACCGAAGTCAAAATGGCCAAGTCCGGGGCGGGCGCCGAAAAATACATCAACGATCTCATCGCTGGGACGCAGCCGAAGTTCGCCGCTGAGGTCGAGGAACTTCGAAAATTGAAGGCCGCCGAGACGAAAGATCCGAAGGCGCAAATCGATCTCTGGGATTTTCGTTACTATCAAAACCAACTCAAGAAACAGAAGTACGCAATCGATGCCGAGGCGTTGCGGGTCTATTTCCCATTCCAAAAAACGCTTGAGGGAATGTTCGATATCTATCAGAGCATTTTCGGCCTGAAATTTGAGAAGATCAGCGTTCCGCAAAAGTGGGTCGACGATCTTCAGCTCTATGCGGTCACTGATTCCGCCACGGGAGAACCGCTCGGGATGTTTTATCTCGATATGTTTCCGCGGGAGGGAAAGTACAATCACTTCGCCGAGTTTGAGATCATCGGCGGGAAGCTCTTGCCGGACGGAAAATATCAGCGTCCGACCGTGGCGCTCCTGTGCAATTTCCCGCCACCGAGCGAGGGCAAGCCGTCACTCCTCACCCACGGCGACGTCGAGACGCTGTTCCATGAGTTCGGACATGCGCTCCATACCATGGTGACGCGCGCGAAATATTCGCGTTTTTCCGGAACGAATGTGCCGGGCGATTTCGTCGAGGCGCCGTCGCAGATGCTGCAAAACTGGGTCTGGGACAAGAAAGTGCTCGATACTTTTGCGGCCGATTATCGCGATCCGGCAAAGAAGATTCCGGCGGAAACCATCGGCAAGCTCGCGGAAGCGAAGCTGGCCACCGTGGGCGTTTATTACCGCCGGCAATTCGCCTTTGCCGCGCTCGATCTGGCCCTGCACGCGCCGCACCCCGAAGATAAACCGTACGATGCCGTCGCGATCTCGAATCCAATTCTCGAAAAAGTTTTCCTGCCGATCGCGCCGGAGACGACGTTCGCGACTTACTTCGGGCATCTCAATGGATACGACGCCGGTTATTACGGATACGCGTGGGCCGATGCGATCGCGGCCGATATGGCGACCGTGTTCGAGGCCGCCAAAGATGGTTACCAGGATAAGCAGGCGGGTCTGCGGCTGCGGCACGACATTTACGAGCCCGGCGATTCGAGAGACATCACGGAATCGATCGAGAAATTTCTCGGTCGCAAACAATCGGTGCAGCCGTTCCTGAAGAAGATCGGCATCGGCGGAGCGAAGACAGAAGGTTCGGTTCCATCAAAAGAAAGCAAATAGATGTAGAGATGGGCGCCGTTCATGCAGGACAAATAGAAAATATGAAACTCCCACTCCGACTTCTCACCCTTGGGCTCTTCAGCGCGGTTGCACTCGCGGCGGATCCTCCCGCACTCCCACCGAAGGCGGCGAGCGACACAATCAGCGCCGCCGATTTGCTTAAGCATATCAAAGTTCTCGCCTCCGATGAATTCGAGGGCCGCGCTCCCGGCTCGAAGGGCGAAGAGCTCACGGTCAAATATATCAGCGAACAATTCAAAGCCTTGGGATTGAAGCCGGGCAATCCGAATGGCACTTACACTCAGGAAGTTCCGCTCGCCGGAATTACCAGCGCACCAAGCCTTTCGTTCATCATCGGCGACAAGACCACCACCCTGAAATTTCCGGATGACTACGTCGCTTCCTCCGCGCGATTACAACCGGAAGTGAAGGCCGAGAATACAGAGGTCGTTTTTGTCGGCTACGGCATCGTCGCGCCGGAGTACGGCTGGGATGATTACAAAGGCGTCGATGTCCGCGGGAAGACGATCCTAATGCTGATCAACGATCCGCAGATTCCCGATCGGACCGACCCGGCAAAACTCGATCCCAAAATGTTTAAAGGCCGCGCCATGACTTACTACGGACGCTGGACTTACAAATATGAAATCGCCGCGCAGAAAGGCGCGTTCGCCGCGGTGATCATTCACGAAACCGAGCCGGCCGCGTACCCGTATTCGGTCGTGAAGACGAGCTGGGCCAAGGAGAATTTCGAGATCGACGCGCCCGACAAGAATATGGACGCGGTTCCGGTGCGGTCGTGGATCACGCTCGATGTTGCGAAAAAATTACTCGCGGACGGCGGCCAGGATTTCGATGCACTGAAGAAGGCGGCGCTGACCAAGGAATTCCGGCCGGTCGCGATTGGAGCGAAGGCAAACATCGACGTGAAACAAACCGTGCGCTCGTTCAAGTCGCGCAATGTGGTCGGGAAAATCGAGGGAAGCGATCCGAAGCAAAAGGACGAATGGATCTTGTACACCGCGCACTGGGACCATCTCGGGCGGCATGAGGAGTTGAAAGGCGACCAGATCTTCAATGGCGCGCTGGATAATGCATCGGGCGTGGCCACCATTCTCGAGATCGCCAAGGCGCACATGAAGTTGCCGTCGCCCACCAAACGCTCGGTGCTTTTCATGGCGCCAACGGCTGAGGAATCGGGTCTGCTCGGAGCGAAGTTTTACGCGAACAATCCGCTTTATCCGCTCGAGAAAACACTGGCTGACATCAATGTCGATGGCGCGAGCGCGTGGGGAAAAACGAAAGACATTGAGGATTCGAGCGATGGAAATTCCACCCTCGACGACATGCTGGGAGATGCGGCAACGCGCCACGACCGCGTCTTGAAACCCAACAGTCAGCCGGAAAAAGGGAGCTTTTACCGCGCCGACCACTTCGAATTTTCCAAGCTCGGAGTCCCGTCGCTTTATCCCGGAACGGGCAAGGAGGTCATCGGCAAGCCGCCCGGATTTGGGATGGACAAGCGGAATGAATACGTCGCGAAACATTATCATCAGCCGTCCGATGAAGTGAACCCGGCCTGGGATCTTTCGGGCGCGGCCGACGATGCGGTGCTGTTATTCGAAGTTGGTTACCAAGTCGCGAACGGCGACAAATATCCTGAGTGGAAACCCGGGACGGAGTTCAAGGCGAAGCGGGATGAAATGATGAAAAAGAAATGACGCCGACAGAGAACGCGGGTCATCCCGAGCCGCGCAGACGGCGAGGGACCTCACAACTGCAAATAAACGCTTCCTTGGAACCTAGCGTGCCGCAAATTGCATAGGTGAGGTCCCTCGCCGTCTGCGCGGCTCGGGATGACATGTCACTACGCGTAAAATAAATATTCGATGAGTCTGCCTGCGAACTTTTCCGTTCCGATTATTGGCGTGATCGTTGGCGCGGCGATCCTGCTTTTCGGGCGCAAACTTTTTTGGCTCTTTGTCGCGGCGCTTGGGTTTGCGGTTGGAATAGAGATCGCGGCGTATTTCATGCGCGATCCGCCGGTCTGGATGACGCTGGTAATCGCGCTCGGGCTCGGCCTTCTCGGCGCCTTGCTCGCGATCCTGTTGCAGAAACTTGCCATCGCGGTGGCTGGATTTCTGGCGGGAGGACGGCTCGCTTCCGCGCTGCTGGCGGCGTTCTTCGTCGATTACTCGCATTACCGCGGAATCACTTTCGTCATCGGCGGAATCCTGGGCGCGCTCCTGCTGCTGGCGTTGTTCGATTGGGTGCTGATTCTCCTTTCCTCCGTCGAAGGTGCGCATCTCATCTGTAACGGGATCGTCCTGCCGCAAAGCGGAACCGTGATCCTCTTCGCAGCACTTGTTATCATTGGCGTGGTCGTGCAAGGATCGATGTTGCGCGGATCGCGACGCCCGGCCAGCTAGCGGTGGATCCTGCCCTCCGTCGCGTGATTCAACCCAAGCGGCACAACGCCGCTCACAGGAATCGATGCATCACGAAGGCATCAACTTTCCGACCGAGGCCGCGATGCTCAAAAACTCGAGGGAGCGTGCCAACGATGGAAAAACCGAGATGCTTCCAAAGAGCGATTGCTCGCAAGTTGGTGCTAACAACAAAATTGAATTGCATGGCAGCAAAATTCGCCTGGCGCGCCCACTCGATGGCGTGCTCGGCCAGCGCGCGCCCGACGCCGTGCCCGGCTGCGCTGGTGGCGACCATGAACGCGGCATTAGCCACATGCGCGCCGAGGCCAGGCTGATTCGCCTTCACGAAAGAAGTGCCGACAATTCCGCCGTCCTGTTCGTTGATGGCCACGAAGACGCCGGCGGGCGCGGGCAACATCCATTGTTGACGCGCACTCGCCTCGTCAATGTCCGGTGCGAAGACAAAAATGTCACCAGCGCGGACGACCTCGCGGAAAATTGGCCAAATGCCATTTAGCCAATCGGCCGGTTTCGCTTCGCGAATGATCAGCTTCATCTCGATCACTCGGGCCTGCCCTGCGGTTAATGCCGGAAGTGGCGGGTGCCGGTAAAGATCATCGCCATGTTCCGATCGTTCGCAGCGGCAATGACGTCGTCGTCGCGAACGGAACCGCCGGGTTGAATCGCGCAGGTCGCGCCGGCATCGGCCGCCGCGAGGAGTCCGTCGGGAAAGGGGAAAAACGCATCGCTCGCCACCGCGCTGTCGGTTAGCGACAACCCCGCTTCGGTTGCCTTCCAGACCGCAATGCGCGATGCGTCCACGCGCGACATCTGGCCGGCGCCAATGCCGAGGGTCCGATCGGAGGCCGCATAAACGATGGCGTTCGACTTGACGTTCTTGACCACCCGCCACCCGAAAGACATCGCAGCCAGCTCCTGCTCGGTTGGTTGGCGCGCCGTCACTACTTTCATGGCGAAGTCCACCGGCTCCCCCGAATCCTTGTCCTGCACCAGCAAGCCGCCGGTCACGGAACGAATGTCCTGGAACGCCTGACCGGTAGTCGGGGGGGCCAGGGCGCGGATCAGGCGCAGGTTTTTCTTCTTCTGGAATAAGGCGCGCGCCTCGGCGTCGAACTCCGGCGCAATAATCACTTCGCTGAAAATTTCACTGATCGCTTTCGCAAGCGCTTCGTTCACCGGACGGTTGCAAACGATCACCCCGCCAAACGGCGCTTGTTTGTCGGTCGCGAATGCTTTTTCCCACGCCGCACGCAAGTCGGCATCGCTGCCCACTCCGCAGGGATTGGTGTGTTTAAGAATCGCGACCGTCGCCTCGGAAAACTCAGCGATCAGGGTCGCCGCCGCGCTGATATCGAGAATGTTGTTAAAGGAAAGTTCCTTCCCGTGCAGCTTTTCGAAGTGCCGGTCGAAATCGCCGTAGAGGGCCCCGCTTTGATGCGGATTCTCGCCGTAACGCAGGCGCGTGACCAGCGGGAGTGAGAGCGAGAACGACGCATCAGTCGCCTGTTCCTGATTCAGGAAAGTTCCGATGGCGCGATCGTAATCGGACGTCTTGATGAATGCTTTGATGGCCAGGCGCTCACGTAATTTCAATGTCGTCTCGCCCTCATGATCGCGCATCGTTTCCAGGATGGTGTCGTAGTCGGCTGGGTCCACGACCACGGTGACCGATTCGTAATTTTTCGCCGCACTCCGGATCATGGAGGGCCCGCCGATATCGATTTGTTCGATGGCTTCGGCGAGGGTGACACCGGGTTTGGCAACGGTCGCTTCAAACGGATAAAGATTTACCACGACGAGATCGATCGGCTGGAAGCCGCATTCTTTCGCCTGCTTTTCGTGCAACGGATTGCCTCGCTTGTAGAGCAATCCGCCGTGGACGCGCGGGTGAAGCGTTTTCACGCGCCCCTCGAGCACTTCCGGAAAATCGGTGAAGGCGGAAATGTCGCGGACCGGCACACCTTCCTTGCGCAATAAATCCGCCGTGCCGCCGGTGGAGATGATGTCGACGCCCTGTTTCTCGAGTGCGCGGGCGAAGGCGGCGACGCCTTTTTTATTTGAGACGGAGATGAGCGCGCGGGTGATTTTCATCGGAAGAAAATTAACCGCGGATTACGCGGATGACACGGATTGATTCAGTCTCTTCATCCGCGGTGTCTGCGTAATCCGCGGTTCAATAGCACTTCACCGATCGGGCACGATATTTTTCGCCATCGGATACAGCACTGGGCAGCAGCCGATGGTTTCGCAAAAGGCTTTGCTGAAATGGCTCAGGCTCGCGTAACCGACTTCGGTCGCCGCCTCGGTGACGTTGTGATGCCCCATGCGCAAAAGCTCGGCGGCGCGTTCCATGCGCAGCTTGCGCAGGTATTGGGGAATGGTGAGGCCGACTTCCCGCGAGAAACTCCGGCTCAGATAAAACGGGCTGCAGCCGACTTCGCGACCCAGCATTTCCAAGGTCGGGGGTTGCGCAAGATCGCGCGCAAGCAATTCCTTCGTCCGCGCGACGCGATCGCGCGCGACGCGTTTCTGACGCATGCAGAACAGCTCAGGATCCTTCGGCGTGAAAAGAAAATGCGCCATGAGCTCGAGCGCCTTGCTCTGATACCAAAGGCTCTGGGCCGATTTGGAGACGGGCGGCTGAAGGAGAGTCGCGACGACATTATGTTCCTCGGCGGACATCGGGCGCGCGGAGGAGACAATCGATCGCTCCTTGCCGGGAAAAATCGCGGCGCGCAACTGGGGGTCGAGGTCCGCTTCGCAATCGGCTAGCTGTTTTTGCAAATGCTCGCGCGAAAACTCCAAAGTGACGAATTGATGGTGGTCTCTGGCGTGACGCGAAGCCTGCAACGGCTGATCCGTGACCGCGTAATAACCGGCGCTGCTCGGAACATAATCCGCCTGCGATCTTTCACCCACCGCGCCGCGGCCCTCCACGTTCAGACAGAATTCTACGCTGCGCGGATGAAAGCTCAGTCCCCAATCGAGCGGCCGCTCAGTTTGGAAATCGTGCCATTCGACGCTGACCCCGAGGCGATCGAAGTCGCCATACAACTGCCGCCAACCTTGCGGCACCGCGCGCCAGGCGCCGCGCTCCGCCGCTTCATTGATGGAAAGCATCGCGCGAAACTTACTGGTGTTGGCGCCGCGATTGCAAGTCGGGTTTGACTTCGACGAGCGCGGCGCGATCCCAATCTCCCAAGGTCGAGGCGGCGGCGTAGGTGCTGCGGGCAAACTCGAGCAGGGTCTGATCGGGAGATGCGGATTGGCGGACGGCGTCGTACGGAAGGACGAATTCCTTGAGTTGCGGATGGTAGCTCGCGGCCGCTGGTTGCACTTTCGCCTCCGCAAATCCTTTCGGCGCCGGATAGGCGTAGGAATAATAGATCGGTTCGGGCATCATCTCGTTACCCGGCCAGAAGCCAAGGCTGCTCACTTCGTGCGAGTAGGCTTCGCGAGCGACGGCGTCGGGCAAATGCGGTACGCCGCCGGGATGCGGCGGAGCCGGCCGTCCTGAAAATCGAGTCACGGCCAGATCAAAACTACCCCAGAAAAAATGGACCGGACTGCACTTGCCGCAGAAGTCCGCGCGAAATTCCTTGAAGACGCGATCGCTCTGCAAGAGGACGCGCCAGAAACGGTTCGCGTATTCGGGATCGTAAGCGGCGTGTTTGTGATCTTGATCGAACGGAATGGCGTCCTCTACTTCGTTGGGCGTCATTCCGATGTGGACTTCGATCCCCAGGTCGCGCAAAGCCCCGGTCACCCCGTGGTAAAATTGAGCGACCGACTGTGGCACCAGTGGAATCACCTTCGATCTGCCATCACTCGCGAGCAGGCGTAATTCGTGGGCCACGAAGTCGAATCGGATTTCGAAAACGCGCGTTCCAAACGGAATCGGTGAAGTCGTTAGGCCGCGGGCCGTGAGGTAAAGGGCGACATGCCAGGAATGATTGGTCCAAGGCGCCAGATCGAGGCGGACCTTCCCCACAATTTGCGTCCACATGTGGAGGGTGGCACACGTTTCTTTCCATTCCGAAAATGGAAGCGCGGGCCAGGCCGCATTCGTGAAAGTAGTGGTGCTATTCATCGGACAAGACGATGAAGCAGAATAAGCCACAAGGAGGGGCGCTTTCCAAACCGCCCATTTAAAAAAAGATTTGGGCGTCGCGCCCAAGCCTTGAAGTGGCGGCTGCGCTGCAAATTATTCGGGCGGGCGGTTTGGAAATCGCCCCTCCTTGTGGCTGCTCCTTTTCGAAGCCTATTTACCAGCGATTGACAAAGTCCACAAAAGAGCGGCGCGCCTTCACGAACACTCTGCGCGCATCCTCCTTGGTTTTGCGGAAAAGGTGCTTGATGCGTTTTTTGACGATATTGTCTTCAGGATCGTCCTCCGAATCGGCGCTCGGATTGTCGACCTGCTGACTGTCATCCTCGACCTGGTCCATGTTCCGGCCCTGGTACATCCCTTCCACTCGCACGACTCGGCCATCGTTGGCCTTGATGTGAATAGTGCCGAGAGGTTTTCTTGATCGGTCTTCCAGCGTAACGATCCAGGTTGGATTGCCGTGGTCGTCCGTCCGGAGCGTATAGCTCACGAGAGAGAACGTAACGTGAGAGGTTTCCGCAGTGTGGCTCGCGACCGAGTAGGCGCCAGTGGAGTCGAGGTTGAGCCGCGCGGTGTTGATGCTGGCGCCTTCGGTTGAACCAACGACGGAACGGTTCGGCACGCGTTGCGAAGCCACGCGGTTATTTTCCACCGTAATCTCGCGCACGCCGCCGTTCGCGCTCCGGTCGGCTACGAGGATCTTCCAGGTCCTCGGCTGCGGATCGCCATCCACGCCCGTGAGCGAAATGATGCGGCTCACCAAGTCGCGATTCAATTGCGTCCCGACCACGCGCAGGGCCTCATAGGCGCTCGGATTTTCTTGCGCCAAAGCCGTGGTGGCCAGAAAGAGCGAGGCGAGCAATGATTTCCACATGATGAAAGAGAGCTATGCTTGCTCCGGCTGTCCACCGAGTTTTCGGTTCCGAAATTCAGTCACCGGCATATGTTCAGCCTTTCGCCTTTGATGAAAAAGAAGAAAGTCGAGTTCTCCAGCCACACGGGCAATCTCGCCTTGATGCGGAAGTTCGTGCGCGGCTTTCTGGATGCGTACCCTTTTTCAGAGAAGGAACGGACGCTCATGGTGCTGGGAGTAGACGAAGCGTGCACCAACATTATTCGGCATGCTTACCATCTGCGGGACGATCAGTTGATTTCGCTTTCGCTCGAAGGTTTGCGGGATTGCGTCCGGTTGCGGTTGCGCGATTACGGCAAGCAGACCTCGTCCCACACAATGCGAGGGCGCGCGCATGACCTGATCAAACCCGGGGGCCTCGGTTTGCACCTGATCCGAACCGCTTTCGACAAGGTCGATTACATCTTGAAGGCGCGCGGCACGGAGCTGGTCATGACGAAGAATCTGGAAGAATGAAACCGCCCGACCCCGATCCCGCCTTCGAAGTCTCGCTGCGGCCCCCGATGTTCAGCGAGTTCACCGGGCAGGTGAAAGTCTGCGAACGGCTCGAACTTCTGGTCGAAGCGGCAAAGAAGCGCGGCGACGTCCTCGAGCATATTTTGCTCAGCGGCCCGCCCGGGCTGGGGAAAACGACGCTGGCCAACATCATTGCCAACGCGATGGGCGTGAACGTGAAAAACACCAGCGGACCGGTGATCGAGAAGGCGGGAGAACTCGCCGGCCTGCTGACGAGCCTCGAAAAAGGCGACGTGCTTTTCATCGATGAGATCCATCGGCTCCAGCCGACGATTGAAGAATATCTATATCCGGCGATGGAGGATTACCGGCTGGATATCATCATCGACCAGGGGCCGCAGGCGCGAAGTTTGCGGCTCCAATTGCCGAAGTTCACTCTCATCGGGGCGACGACGCGCGCGGGCATGGTGAGCGCGCCCTTGCGTTCCCGTTTCGGAATGACGGCGCGGCTCGATTATTACAACGCGGAGGAAATGCATAAGATCATCACGCGGAGCGCCGGATTGCTGGGCGTGCCGATCGACGCGGAGGGCGCGGCCGAAATCGCGACGCGCACGCGCGGCACGCCGCGCACGGCGAATAATTTGCTCCGGTGGGTGCGCGATTACGTCCAGGTAAAGGCGGATGGAAAAATCACGGCAGAGTTGGCGGACAAAGCGCTCACCATGCTCGAAATCGACCGCGACGGTTTCGATCAATGGGACAAGCGCATCATCGAAACGTTGATCCACAAGTTCAACGGCGGCCCGGTGGGATTGAGCTCGCTCGCGGTGGCGGTGGGTGAAGAAGCAGGCACGCTGGAGGAGGTAAATGAGCCGTATCTAATCATGGAAGGTTACCTGAAGCGGACGGCGCAGGGGCGCGTGGCGCTACCGAACGCATATCGGAAGCTCGGGCTGAAACTGCCAACCGGATCGCAGAACGAGTTGTTCGATTCGTGATGTAGAGGCGCTTGTGTCAAGCGCCTAACCAAAACAACAGGCACTTGACACAAGCGCCTCTACATTCGAGCCAACGCGCAATGGAACTGAGCCCCGATTTTTTTCAGGCGACCTCGAAGATTCTCACGGTCGCCGAGCTGACGCGCGCGATCCGCGGCACGCTCGAGACAAAATTCGGCGCAGTCTGGGTGCAGGGAGAGATTTCGAACTTCAAACTGCACCCGTCAGGCCACCGCTACTTCACCTTGAAAGATCAGCGCGCCGCGATCTCGTGCGTGATCTTTCGCAACACTCTCCCGCCTGGCGCTGCGCCAATCTCGGATGGCGCGCAGGTCCAGGTTTACGGCAACGTCTCGGTCTTCGAAGCGCGCGGGCAGTATCAGCTCAGCGTGCAAATCCTGCAGACGCGCGGCGCCGGATTCCTCCAAGCGAAGTTCGAAGCGCTCAAGCGCAAACTGGAAGCGGAAGGGCTTTTCGATGCCGCGCGAAAACGGCCGTTGCCGAAATTTCCGAAACGAATTGGCATCATCACCTCGCCCACGGGCGCCGCAATTCGCGACATGTTGAACGTGCTGCACCGCCGGGCGCCGAACGTCGCGGTGATCATTAGCCCGGTGCGCGTCCAGGGCAGCGGCGCTGCCGCGGAAATCGCCACGGCGATCAATGAGCTCGCGGCGCCGAATGAGGCCTGGCGGCCAGTGGACTTGATTGTGATCACGCGCGGCGGCGGTAGCATCGAAGACCTCTGGGAGTTCAACGAAGAGATCGTGGCGCGGGCCATTTTCCATTCAGCGATTCCGGTTGTCAGCGCGGTCGGGCACGAAATTGATTTTACCATTGCCGATTTCGCCGCGGACCTGCGCGCGCCTACGCCAAGCGCCGCCGCGGAATTGATCGTCGCGGATTCGGCTGAGCTCGGCCGCCGGGTCAACGAACTGGCCAACTGTCTGAACAATTGTTTGCGTGGCTTTCTGCAGCAGAGCCAGGCGCGGCTTCGCTTTTTGTCCGAGCGCACGCTCGCCCGCGAGCTGATGCAGCGATTGCGCGACGCCCAACAGCAACTCGATCTGACCGCGGAGTCGTTGCGCCGGCGGTTGAAACAGTTTGTGGCCGATGCGCGCGCCGGCCTGTCCGCGCAAATGCAATCGCTGAAGTCGCACGATCCAAAACGCGAGCTGACCATGCGGCGAGCGAGCCTGATCGATCTCAACCGGCGCTTCGCCGCCCAGCCGTCGCGATTATTGCAAGACGCGCAACAGCGCTTTCACCGCCTTGAAGGAATCCTGCGCGTTCTCGGCCCGGAGGCGACGCTCCGGCGCGGCTACACCATTACGATGGACGCGGCGGGAAATGTGATTCAAACCATTGCGGCAGTTCGGCCGAAATCGAAAATTCGAACGCGCCTGGCGGATGGAGAATTTGAGTCGGTTGTTCCTCCTCCCGCGCCCTTGAAGCAGTAGCAACGACGCAACTGCGTGGCGTGGAGACAGCACTAAGAAAATCGATCGGTATTTGCGAGGTCCCTCGCCGTCTTCGCGGCTCGGGATGACAATTTGCACGCGCCCTAGAAATGTGAAGAAACCGGTCGAATCAAAAAGCGTTACGGATTTGTGAGCGCGACAGCGGTATCACCGGCTGAAACACCGCCGGCTCCATCTGCATCGCCCGGCCGTTTTCCAATCAGAGATTGAAAATTGGCTTCGGCGCCAGCCGTGGCTTTCGCCTGATTCTTCCGCAGCATGGCGGCGTCGCCGCCTTTGCGCTGAACGATGAAGCCCTTGTCGCCGAAGGGCGCCGTAGCACTAGTGAGATCGGTGTCATACGTATAGTTGGCAGTTACCGCGAGAATCGTGTTCGCGGAATCCGTCTCCTTAACTTTATAGACCTTGAGCGCGCTCTTACCGCCGAGGGTGATGTTCGGAGGAGTCCCGGCATCGGCAGTTGCGGTGCAGGTTACACCCGGTGCACTCAGGATCTTTTGAAGATCCCCAACTTTCAGGTAATCATTTTGAACCAGCTTGGTGCAGTATTCCTGCAAGGTGGTGAGAGCAGGGCTGCCATCTCCGGGCCACGCCAGGCTGGTGTCTGAATTGGTGGCGCCATCCAACGCCATCGACTGAGCGGCGAGGTAGAGCTGGCGCGTATTATTTAGCGTGCCCGTCATTTGACCTCTCGCCAGCGCATTGGTCAGCGCGGGGACTCCAAAGGCGGCGAGAACGGCGATAATCGAAATGACCACGAGCATTTCGATGAGGGTAAAGGCAGACGAATAGCGTGTTTTCATGTTCCAAGGGGGTTGGGGGTTGTTCTGCGGGAAGAGCGAATATCATGGCCGGAGGCCGAGGACCTCGTCAAGCGGAATGACGCAGTATTCCAAACCGTCGTTTTGGGAAACGAACCTTTAGTTTTCCGATGCGCTATTCTTGCGGTGTCGCCTTGAAGGCGACGGTCGCCAGCGGCGGCAAGCTGACCATGAGCGAATGGGTGCGACCCTGCCATGGGAAATCCTCCGCCTCAAAGCCGCCCATGTTCCCAACGTTGCTCCCACCGTAGGTTTCCGCATCGGTGTTAATGATTTCCCGATAGAAACCTGCGCCGGGCACACCGAGCCGATAACCTTGCCGGACGAGCGGCGTCGCATTCACCGCGAACACGATCACCTCGCCGGCGCGCGAGCGCCGCATGAACGCGACTACGCTGTTGTCGGCATCGTGGAAATCGATCCATTCGAACCCCTCGTGCGTGTCGTCGAGTTCCCAAAGCGCGGGCTCGCTCTTGTAAACGTAGTTCAAGTGTTGCACCAGCCGGCGCAGGCCATCGTGGCGAGGCAACTGAAGCAACTCCCAATCAAGCTCGCGGTCGTGATTCCACTCGCGCGCCTGACCGAATTCCTGGCCCATGAAAAGCAGCTTTTTGCCGGGATGCCCGTACATCCACGCGTAAAACATCCGGAGGTTCGCGAATTTCTGCCATTCGTCGCCCGGCATCTTGTTGATGAGCGAGCCCTTGCCGTGCACGACTTCATCGTGGCTGAGCACGAGAACGAAATGCTCCTGGAAGGCATACATCAACGAGAACGTGATGTTATTGTGATGGAACCGCCGGAAGATCGGATCGAGCGCCATGTAATGGAGAAAGTCGTGCATCCAGCCCATGTTCCATTTGAAGCCGAAACCGAGGCCGCCCAGGTGGGTCGGACGTGAAACGCCGGGCCAGGCGGTCGATTCCTCCGCGATCGTCATGATGCCGGGAAATCGCTCGTAACAAACTTCGTTGAAGCGCTTGAGGAAAAAAACCGCTTCGAGGTTTTCGCGTCCGCCAAAAGCATTCGGGATCCATTCGCCGGCTTTGCGCGAGTAATCGAGGTAGAGCATCGACGCAACGGCGTCCACGCGCAGGCCGTCGATGTGATATTTGTCGAGCCAGAAGAGCGCATTCCCGATGAGGAAATTCCGGACCTCGTTGCGGCCGAAATTGAAAATCAAAGTGCCCCAGTCCTGATGCTCGCCCTGCCGCGGATCCATGTGTTCGTAGAGATCCGTCCCGTCGAATTCGGCGAGCCCATGCGCGTCCTTGGGAAAATGCGCCGGCACCCAATCCATGATTACGCCGATGCCGGCCTGATGAAATTTATCGACGAAATGCCGGAACTCATCGGGAGTTCCAAACCGGCTGGTCGGCGCGTAGTAATTGGTGACCTGATAACCCCAGGAACCCTCGAACGGATGCTCTGCCACGGGCATGAGCTCGATGTGGGTGTAGCCCATTTCGACCACGTAAGGCAGAAGCGTTTCCGAAAGCTCAAGATAACTCAGCGACCGATTGGCTTCCTCGGCTTTCCGTTTCCAGGAGCCGAGATGGACTTCGTAAATGCTGAGCGCGGTCGTCTGCAATCGTCGCCCCGGTCGCGCCTCCATCCATTCGCGATCGTTCCACTGATAGCGGTCGAGATTGTAAACGAGCGACGAGGTCTCCTTGCCGTGCTGATTGAAAAGGGCGAACGGGTCGCTCTTGAGCAACAGGGCGCCGGCCGGCGTCCTGATCTCGAATTTGTAGTGAACCCGTTCGCCAACGTCCGGGATGAATATTTCCCACACCCCGCTGCCGAGCAGCCGGCGCATCGGGTTCGTCCGCCCATCCCAACCGTTAAAATCACCGACGACGCTGACGCGCTGCGCGTTCGGCGCCCAGACCGCAAAGTAAATACCCTCGACCCCGCCGATGGTGCGCAGATGCGCGCCGAATTTTTCGTAGATCTGCAGGTGATTTCCCTCGGAAAAAAGATGCAGATCGATCTCGCCCATGATCGGTCCGTAGGCGTAGGGATCATGCACGATCGCCGTGGATTCATCCCAGCCGGCCAGGTGAATTTCGTAATGGACGTCCCGTTTCGTCCCGGGAAGCACCGCCTGGAAAAATCCTTCGCGGCTCAGCCGCTTCGCCGCAAAACTAGGCCCGCCTTTTCCGCTCAAGACGACGCTGATCTCCTCCGCGTCCGGACGAAAAATTCGGACCGCGAGGTCGTCGCCGAGCTCGTGCGGCCCCAGCATCCCAAACGGATCCGGGTGCGCTCCGGCGAGGAAAACATTGATTTCATCCATCGGCAAACCGGTTACTTCGAAAGAGCTCATGCGCGAACCGCCATTTTAAGGCCTTCCGGAAAAATGTCGTGCGCGGATTTTCGAACGACGCGGAGCCGAATTCCTAGCTTGGGGAGCGCAGCTGCCAGCCGGCAGTCCGCTCGGACTTTGCAATTTCGCGCCGCAGAGGAAAATCCGCCCGGCAAGCTGCCGGACGGGGCGGGCTGGCAGCCTGCGCTCCCCTTCCGCAGTTCACGCGCGACGGTTCTCGCAGGCTCGAGATCGATCGTTACCTGTAGATCCAGAGAAGCAGCGACGGCAGTGCGATTCCCGAGAGCAAACAAATCGTCGCCAGCATCGGCCGTCGACTGAACCGATACGCCATGACGACTCCGATGGCCGCGGTCGCCACGAGACCGGCGGCAGCGGCCAGCATAAAATAGCGCAGCGGCGTCGGCTGTCTTCCCGGCGTGCCGGGAATGTGCGCATCTTTATGCACGAACGAGAGCGCTGCCAGCGCAGGCGGCGCGGTGTAAGTCCGATCCTTCTTCGTTTCGTGCCAATTGAATAACTGCCACGAGCCAGTGACGGCGAAAAAGATGAGCATCGGAGCGAAGAGACAACTGAGACAAAGATGCAGCGTTCGCAGGAAGCTCATGATGCGCGCTGGCATACAAGGTCGAAGGCGCGCCGCCGAGACAAATCGCGACGACACCAGCGCGACCCGACCTCTATTTTCACCGACGCCCGTTTTCCGTTTCCATTGCTTGCGCAGCCGTCGCATAGTTTACCGGAATGGAAACGCCGGTCACAGATGCCGCTGACGAACTTCTCCGCACTTACACGGAGAGCGGCGGAATAAATTACCTCGACGCCGCGGCGATGCTCCCGTCGCGGCCCGCGATCGAACTGGCATGTGTGGATTTGATGAGCCTGATGTTTCCCGGCTTTCACGGAGAGGCGCTGGTCGATTCGAGCGACCTGCCTGACGTGACCCGAAGCCGAATCAAGAGCCTGCACATCCGGATGAAGCCGGAGATTGCCAAAAGCTTCAGCGCACTTGCACGCGATGCCGCGGACGAAAAGGCCGAGGAAATATTGAGTTGGTTCATGTCGCAGCTCGGCAAACTACGCCAAGTGCTGTGGACGGACGTGGATGCGGCGTATGAAGGAGACCCGGCCGCGAGCAGCTACGAAGAAGTGATCGTGGCTTACCCGGCCGTGGAAGCGATCGCGATCCAGCGCATGGCACATCTTTTATATGAGAAAAAAGTGCCGCTCATTCCCCGGCTGATGACGGAATGGGCGCATACGCGCACCGGGATCGACATTCATCCCGGCGCGAAAATCGGGCCGCATTTTTTTATCGACCATGGGACCGGGGTGGTGGTGGGCGAAACCTGCGACATCGGGGCGCGGGTGAAGTTGTATCACGCCGTGACCTTGGGCGCGCGCAGCTTTCAAAAGGACGAGCACGGCAAAATCAAAAAAGGAGGGAAACGTCATCCGACGATTGAGGATGACGTGACGATTTATCCAAATTCGACCGTCCTCGGTGGTGAAACAGTGATTGGCGCGCGCAGCACCATTGGTGGCAACGTTTTTCTGATTCAGAGCGTGCCGCCGGATTCCCTCGTCTATTATGAGGAGAAACAGCTCCAGATCATACCGAAACGGCGCGCCGGCGCCGCGGACTTCACCGCGTGAGCCGCGCGTAGGAGCATTTTTTTAATGATCTATTCTGGCGCCTGAATAAGTTTCCCGCCGGCTCCATGATCTACCTCGATTATAATGCAACGACGCCGCTCTGCGATGAAGCGGACGAAGCGATGCGGCCTTACCTGGAGCGGCATTATGGAAATCCATCGAGCGTCCATGCGGCCGGCCGCGAGGCGCGCGCGGGAGTGGACGATGCGCGCGACCAACTGGCCGAACTGCTCGGCGCGAAACCATCGGAACTCATTTTCACGAGCGGCGGGACTGAATCGAATAATCTGGCTGTGCTCGGTCTCGCTCGCGCGCATCGCGATCGCGGCCGTCACCTGATCTGCGCCAGCACGGAGCATCACGCGGTCTTGAACGCCTTCGAACATCTGGAAAAACGCGGAGGCTTTGAAGTGACATTCCTGCCCGTGGATGAACTTGGCCGGATTGATGCACGAGCACTCGAGCGCGCCATTCGCCCCGAAACGACTCTGGTTTCCATCATGACCGCGAACAACGAAACCGGCGTGCTTCAGCCGATGGAAGAGCTGGCCAACCTCTGCAGCGAGCGCGGCGTTCTGATGCACAGCGACATGGTGCAGTCGTTCGGGAAAGTGAAGACGTGTCTGAGCGAGAGCGGATTGGCCGCGGCCAGTTTCGCCGCGCACAAATTTCACGGACCGAAAGGCGCCGGACTCCTTTACCTTCGCGCCGGCGTGCCCATCGAGGCGGTTCAATTTGGCGGAGCACATGAAAATCAGCGCCGCCCGGGCACGGAGAATGTGCCGGCCATCGTGGGAATGGCAGCGGCGGCGGAATGGGCTTTGCGCGATCTTGCGGCGGAGCAGGAACGCCAGGGAACGTTGCGCGATCGTTTATGGAGGCGGATCGAGGAGTCCTTCCCGGCAGCTACCGAAAATGGCGACACGACTCATTGCCTCGCCAATACCCTTAACGTCAGCTTCGCGGGTCTGAGCTCGGAAACGATCTTGATGGCGCTCGACCTCGAAGGCGTCTGCGCCTCGAGCGGCTCCGCCTGCATGGTGGGCTCGGTCGTCGCCTCGCACGTTTTGCTGGCCATGGGTTTGCCGGCTCCTCGAGCCAGCTCCGCCGTGCGGTTCTCGTTAGGCCACGAGACCACCGCGGACGAAATCGAACGCGCGGCGGACATCATTTCGCGAAGTGTGAAGCGCGTGAGCGCCGCGGAAACAAGCGCAAGGACGGAGGCGTATGCAGCTGTCTAAACAACTCGACCTGATTTTTCCGGCCGGTCCGATGCTCGTCGTGCTCGGCCGTGATTTCGCGCTCGAAGAAAAGGCGCGGGAGATGTTGCGCGCGGTGAAGGCCGAGGAGCTGGCCGGCTCAATTCACGTGGAGTGGAACGCCCGGCTTTTCAGCGCGGCGGGACGCGCAGATTTTCGACGAAAGCTCGTCTCGTTGAATCCGCGACTCCGCGAACACGACGCCGCTGAAATCGACCGCACCCTGCGGCATGAGGTGGCGCACTTGCTCGCGCAATTCCGCGCCGGCCGCCGGCGCGTCGCGCCGCACGGAAGCGAATGGCGAAAAGCCTGCCGCGACTTGGGAATCGCCGACGAATCGCGCACGCACGCACTGCCATTTCCAGTTAAACGGCGAACACCGCGCTATCTCTACCGGTGTCCGCGCTGCAAAAAAGATTTCCCGCGAGTGCGTCCGATCAGGCGCGCGGTCGCCTGTTTGGAATGCTGCCGGACCTTCAATCGCGGGAAGTTCGATCGCACGGCACAGCTTCAGCTTGTGAAAAGCGCGCAACCCGCGTAGTTTTCACGCGTTTTTGTTAGAATAAGTTTTGAAAAGCAGATTTCTTATCGCCGCGAGCCTGACCCTCCTTTTTGTTTCCAGGGCCGACGCTTACGTGCGCGAATTCGACGGCCAGGGTCCCCATCGCGTGGACTAAAAACCGCACCGTCTTGATGCATCTTTCGCTTCCGCCCGGCGGCGGACCGTTCCAGGACGGATTCGGATCGCTCGGTCAATCGGCCGAAGACGCCCTCAACATCTGGAATCAATACCTGGTCCACCTGAAATTCGCAGTCGATCGAAATTCCATTCTGCCGCCTTCCGCGGACGACGACAACATGTCGGTGCTGCTCTCCAATACCGTTTTCGGCGAGGCCTTCGGGGCTCGTGTGCTGGCCGTCACTTTGATCAGTTCCCGCGGAACGACCACGGAACAAATCGACGTCGTTTTCAACAGCGCGATAAACTTCGATTCCTATCGCGGCCCGTTACAGTCGGACGCTTTCGATTTTCACCGGATCGCGTTGCATGAATTTGGCCACGTGGTGGGGCTCGATCATCCGGACCAGGCGACGCCGCAGCAGCATGTGACCGCGATCATGAATTCCATCGTCAGCAACATCGATTCGCTCCAGCCGGACGACATCACGGGCGCGCAAAGCATTCATTCGAGCGGCCCGCCTTTTCAGAATGCCAATCCCGCGCCGAACTTGCTCAACCTATCGACGCGCGCCTTTGTCGGCCTCGGTGACAACGGACTCATCGGCGGTTTCATCATCCAGGGCTCGCAGCCGGCCACGGTCATTTTGCGCGCGATCGGCAATTCCTTGCGAGCTTTCGGCATCACCAACACACTCAACGATCCCGTGATCGAATTGCACGATGCCAGCGGCCTCATCGCTTCGAGTGATGATTGGATCGACGGTCCCAACGGCTCCAATGGATCCGAAATCGCGAGCTATCATCTCGATCCCTCCAACAGCCGGGAGTCCGCGCTGCTGGCGACGTTGAATCCGGGAAATTATACCGTGGTCGTCCATTCCTTTGACAACCACGACGGAGACCTGACGGGAACGGCTCTGGTGGAACTTTACGACCTCCATACCACCGGAGGACGCGCGGGAAATATCGCTACGCGCGGGCAAGTCCTGACGAGCAATGATGTCATGATCGGTGGCTTCATCGCTGGAGGAAATCAGTCCAAGCAGATCATTGCTCGCGCGCTCGGGCCGTCTCTCGCCGCGGCGGGGTTGGCCAATTCACTGGCCGATCCGGTCCTCGAACTTCGCGATGCTAGCGGGAATCTGGTCTCGTCGAACGACAATTGGGGCGAAGGGCCCGACGCAGCCTTGATCCAGGCTAAAGGGTTCGCGCCAAGCCAAAGCGTGGAGTCGGCTTTGCAGGCGACGCTAAATCCTGGGAGCTACACGGCAATCGTGCGCGGGGTCAACGGCGGCTCCGGTGTGGCGCTCATCGAAATTTACGATTTGAGTCCAGGGCCGAATTGAATCGGCGCGTGAGCTAGAACCTCGGAATTAAATAGGGGCGTTCAAAGCACTGTCATCCTGAGCCGCGAGACGACGAAGGACCTCACAGCCGCAGATGACGGCAACGAAAACGTAAGTTGGCCGCATTCGTGGGTTACGCCGATATAGCGCGGAAGCGTTTGACCAACTGTGGGGTCCCTCGCCGTCTGCGCGGCTCGGGATGACAGCGCGCCACTCGTTAGGCCGGACACACTAAATATCCCGCTCGTTCCCCTCGCCTTTCTTCGCCTTTTGCCCGCGCAGCTTCGCCTGGATGAAGGGATCGATCGCGCCATCCATCACGGCCTGCACATCGCTGGTCTCCGCGCCCGTGCGATGGTCCTTCACCATTTGATAGGGCTGGAAAACGTAGGAACGAATTTGGCTGCCCCAGGCCACGTCTCCTTTCTCCCCGTACTGGCGATCGATCTCCGCGCGCTTTTTGTCCTGCTCGATTTCGTACAGTTTCGCTTTCAGCATTTTCATCGCCAGCTCGCGATTTCGCCCCTGGCTGCGCTCGGCCTGACAGGCGACCACGAGGCCGGTCGGTTTGTGCACAATTCGCACTGCCGTTTCCACCTTGTTCACATTCTGGCCGCCTTTTCCCCCGGCCCGGAAAGTATCCACCTCGATGTCGGCTGGATTGATATCGATCGGCGCGGAATCGGCAATTTCAGGAACCACATCGACGCTGGCAAAGGAGGTGTGCCGTCGCTTGTTCGCGTCGAAAGGCGAAATGCGCACGAGCCGATGCACGCCGCGCTCCGGATTGAGACGGCCGTAGGCGTATTCACCTTGGACTAGCAGCGTGGTGGATTTGATGCCGACTTCTTCGCCCACCTGCACATCGATTGTCTGCGAAGTGAAGCCGCTCCGCTCGATCCAACGCTGGTACATGCGCAGGAGCATGTCCGCCCAATCGCACGACTCCGTTCCACCCGCGCCCGAGTGAATGGTAAGAAATGCGTTGGCCCGATCGTTTTCGCCGGAAAGAAACTGCCGCAGCTCGAATTCTTCCAGTTGGTGGACGAGGCGCGCCTGTTCGGTCGCGACTTCTCTTTCCGCCTGCGCGCGTTGCGCGGGGTTTGCTTCTTCCGCGGCCAGTTGCCGCAGAGCTTCGAAATCTTCCACCGCACGCTCCAGCTGACGCAGTGGATTCAACAGCGAGCGCACGCGCGAAACTTCCTCGACCTCGCCTTGCGCGCGTTCGCGGTTCGACCAAAAATCCGCGGCGCTCATACGTTCTTCGAGCGCGCTGAGCTGGCTTTCTAGCTTCGGGACGTCAAAGAAACCTCCGCAACTCGCGCATGCGCACTTGAAGAGCTTCTGTATCGATCACCGGAACTTCCGTAGCCATCGAGGAATCTATCGCCGGTTCGCGCACCCGCAAATTCGGCAAGCAATGTAGGGGTGTTTGTGCCAAGCATCTAACCAAAAACAACAGGCGCTTGGCACAAGCACCTCTACATTTGGGCGTGCCCGAGACGCCCCCGAGACTCGATCGTGTTTTTAGTTGCTACGATCCGCCGCTGTTCTTCGTCACGTTCAACACCCACCAGCGTCGGAAATTATTGGCGAATGCCGCTGTTCACGGACGCCTAATCGCTTTCGCAAAAGTCGGCGAATCCCGAGGCATCTGCGTTGGACGTTATGTATTGATGCCGGATCACGCGCATTTGTTCGTCCGCGGCAGTCTGGACTTCGTCCTCGCGCAATGGGTCCGCCTTCTCAGGCGCGACCTATCGACCGCGACTCCAGTTACACGTCCGCATTGGCAGAAGGGCTTTTTCGACCATCTGATTCGCAACAATGAAAGCTACGCAGGCAAATGGGAATACGTACGTGAAAACCCAGTTCGCGCCGGACTCGTCGAGCATGCTGAGGCGTGGCCATACCAGGGCGAACTCGTTAGGCTGGAAGCGATGTAGAGGTGCTTGTGCCAAGCACCTGTTGTTTGGTCAGGCGCTTGGTACAAGCGCCTCTACATTAATTCCGCTTCGGCAGCGGCAGTGGCTCGAGGCGAAAGATCGTTTCGCCTTCCTTCATCAGATCGAGGCGATCCCGCGCCATCGTTTCCAAATAGCTCGGATCGGTTTTGAGCAAATTCACTTCACGTGTTTGCCGGGCGAGCAGGACTTTTTGCTCATTCACCTGCGTCTGCAAATTTTCGATTTCCACGCCGCTTTGGGACAACCTTTTGCCCTGCGGCAAAAAGAGACTCACGATCACGAGCGCAAGCGCGACCACGAGCAAGACCCGCAGAATGCTGTTGAGACGCTGCCAGACCGTGGCCTCACGTCGTGCGCAAAAATCGCCGTAGCCAGGATGATCCACTAGCGCATTTTACCTCCGTAAACGGCCTTGTCACCAAGTTCCTCGGCAATCCGGAGGAGCCGGTTGTACTTGGCCACCCGGTCCGTTCGGCAGAGCGAACCCGTCTTGATCTGCCCTGCGTTCGTGGCCACGGCAATATCCGCAATCGTCGTGTCTTCGGTCTCGCCGGAGCGGTGGCTGATCACCGCAGTGTAGTCATTCCTCGTTGCCAGATCGATCGCCGCCAGCGTCTCCGTGAGTGTGCCGATCTGATTCACTTTTATGAGAATGGAATTGGCCACGCCCTGGAAAATTCCTTTCCGCAAAAACTCGACGTTCGTGACGAAGAGATCGTCGCCGACCAATTGAATCTTATCACCAAGACGCGACGTCAGTAGTTTCCAGCCGTCCCAATCGTTTTCCGCGCAGCCATCTTCAATCGAGATAATCGGAAAAATGCGGGTGAGGGATTCGTAATAATCGACCAGCTCTTCGGCCGAGCGCTTGGAGCCATCGGATTTCTTGAACACATACGCGTTCTGTTCCTTATCGAAGAACTCGGAAGCAGCCGGATCGAGCGCGACGAAGATTTCCTCACCGAACTTGTAACCGGCTTTCTTGACCGCGGTCGCGATGCATTCCAACGCGTCTTCAGCCGAGTTCAATTTTGGGGCGAAACCGCCTTCGTCACCGATCGCCGTCGAAAGCCCCCGGTCGTGCAGGACACTTTTCAAGGCGTGAAAAACCTCCGCGCCATAGCGAAGCGCTTCCGGGAAGGAGGGCGCGCCTTTCGGCATGATCATGAATTCCTGAAAATCGATTGGAGCATCGGAATGCGCGCCGCCATTCAGGATGTTCATCATTGGCACCGGCAAAACGGCCGCCGAATTGCCGCCGAGATAACGGAAGAGCGAAACCTTGCTGGCGGCCGCAGCCGCGTGGGCAATGGCGAGCGACACGCCGAGGAGCGCATTCGCGCCCAAATTCTTTTTGTTCGCCGTGCCGTCGAGCGCGATGAGTTTTTCATCGATCTTCGCCTGTTCGAGCGCGTCGTGGCCGGCGAGCGCCGGAGCGATCACATCCAGCACGCCGCGCACGGCCTTGGTGACGCCTTTGCCGGCGTAGCGATTCTTGTCGCCATCGCGTAACTCCCACGCTTCGTGCTCGCCCGTGCTCGCGCCGCTCGGGACGGCGGCGCGTCCCATCGCGCCATTTTCGAGATGCACATCTACTTCGATGGTGGGATTGCCGCGTGAATCGAGAATTTCGCGGGCGTTGATTTTTGCAATGCTGGTGGGCGCCATACTTGCGACGAATTACATCAACTTCCGTTCCTGCAAGCAAATGCTGTTTTCGGTCCAGTGGCACGCGGACTTGCAATCTGTTCCCATATTCCCATTGGCAATCTCTCCGGGGCCGGATAATCTGGCTCCATGAATTTCCGGGTGCGATGCGTCACGATCGCTTTGCTGGCAGGCACGACTGTCGCTTTCGCGGCCGAAACTGTCTCTCTGCCGCCAGACCAGCTGGCGAAGGCAATCAAGACGGATGCGTTGACGATTCCCACGCCGGGCGAACTTTTTGCCGCCCTCGAAAAACCGGGCAAACCCGATTGGGCCGGACAATATCGGACGCCGATTCCGATGACTTATCGGAACCGCGCGCAGATCGCGCTCAATCTCGGCGGACTGATCGCGGACGGTTTTATCGCCGTCGAAGCGCAGGACAGCCAGCAGGTTAAAAACATTGGCACCGACATCATCAAGCTGGCGAAGGCGCTCGGCGTGAGCGAGAACGTGCTCAGCCGCGGCAACAGCATCAACGAATTCGCCGAGAACAGCGAATGGGACGCCTTGCACGAAGAGCTCGAGGCCACGCAGAACGAAGTGAAAACTTCGATGCAATCCCACAGCGATCAGGATCTGGTTATCCTGGTCAGTCTTGGAGGATGGATCCGCGGGACGCAAGTCGTGAGTGGTTCGGTCCTGAAGAATTACGACGAACTGAGCGCGAAGGTCCTCCGCCAACCAGCCGTGGTGAGCTTCATCCATACGAAGATCAACGGCATCAGCCCAGAGTTGCGCAACGAGCCCCTGGTCAAAAGCGTGAATGAACAGCTCGTCAACATCGAGAAGCTGGTGGCTTTTCAACCAGGCAAAACGCCCAGCCTCGATGACATCAAGAAGCTCAATGCGGCCGTGACGAAACTCATGGATGAAATCAAGAATAAGGCGGACGCAAAATGAAACGGCCAATCGCAATTCTGCTGGGGTTGCTGATCTTCACCGGTGGCATTTCCCTTCGCGCCGAGACCGACGAGGAAGTCGAAGCGCACCGATCGGTGCTCGATCTGACCGGCGCCTTTTCGAACGAGGGCTTCCGTCTCCGCGACGGCCATTGGGTCGGCGTAGTGAATCCAAAGGAACGGACCCTCATTGCCGTGAATTTGTATGCGGGGAACCAATATTGGTTTGCCGCCGCTGCGAATGAGAAAGCAAAGAAAATCGCGGTGGACCTTTTTGACGAAAACGGGAAACAGCTCGTGACCGAGAGCTACAATTCGGGCGAGAAAGCGGCCGCCGGCTTTTCTCCGCAGAGCAGCGGGCAATACTTTGTATCGCTCGGCGTGCTCGAGGGAGAATCGACCACCTTCTGTCTGGTCTATTCCTATAAGTGAAATGGCGCGGAGCGTGCTTAGTAGCAGGGATGCCGTACTATCGACGAGCTGCGGTGGCCTTAGCGCTTTTCGCGGCATTGTTTCCCGGGTGCAAGAGCTCTAATAAACCCGCGCAAAACACGACCAAGGCGACCCGGCTTTTCGCGGTCACGGTCGAATCGGCCTCCTTTTTCCGCCGCGGTCCGCAACAGGGGCGCGAGCCCGACCTGAAGTTGCCCAAGGACACCGTCGTAAAACTCATTCGGCCCTCCTTTGGCTACAGCAAGATTCAAGTGGTGGCCTCGGGGCAGCAAGGGTACGTGGCCAGCGAAGAAATCGGACCGGCCTCCTCGACCTTGCTCGCTGCCGCCACGCTCCCACCGGCCGCCTCTGTAGCCGCGCAAAGCGCCGGTCCCGTCGGCGAGCAGTTCAATCTCAACTCAAACGATCCGCGTCTTGTCCCGCCGCCTGAATCATTGCCGGACCCCGACCTGCCGGCCCCAGCGCCCGAGCCCTGACAAATAAGACCGAGAACGGTTGCCGCCGGCGGAATGCCGGATCAATCTTCTCGTAGCGTGATCGCTTCGATTCAGGTTTTCTACGAAGGAAATGTCCAGGGCGTTGGGTTCCGCTATTCGGTCCGGCAAATAGCAAAGGGGTTCGATATCACCGGTTCGGTGCGGAATCTCCGTGACGGCCGAGTCGAGCTGTTGACCACGGGCGCGGAAGACGAAGTGCGCGCCTTCCTTGAGGCGATCGGGCAAAGCGAGCTGCGCGCCCACATCAAGAAGCATTCCGAAGCTCCCTTGCCGAATCCTCCGGCCTTCCACGGTTTCGAGATTCGGCATGAATGAGCCCGCTGTGGCCGTCCTCGGCGTCACCAAAATTTTTCCGGTTCCGTTTCATCGGCGATCGGTTGTGGCCGTGCGCGATTTGAACCTGCAAGTCGCCGCCGGCCAAATCTACGGCCTGCTCGGTCCGAATGGCTCCGGCAAGAGCACTACGCTGAAGATCATTCTCGGCCTCGTGCCACCGACCCGGGGCCGTGCCGAAATTTTCGGGCGAAACAGCAACCTGGTCGCAAGTCGCGAAGCCGTCGGTTTTCTGCCAGAGAGTCCCTACTTCTACAAATATCTTACCGGCGCCGAGACACTTCGTTTCTATGGCAAACTTTGCCGGTTGCGCGGGGCGAGGTTGCGGAGCCGCGTCGATGAACTGCTCGGCCTGGTCGGCCTAACGAGTGCACGCGATCGCCGGTTGGGAAGTTATTCCAAGGGAATGTTGCAGCGCATCGGCCTCGCTCAAGCGCTCGTGCAGGAGCCAAGGCTCCTGGTGCTGGACGAACCGACTGCCGGAGTCGATCCGGCCGGCGCGCGGGAAATTCGCAGTCTCATTCTCGACCTGAAGCGGCGCGGCATCACCGTCCTCCTTTCCTCGCACCTGCTCGAACAAGTGCAGGAAATTTGCGATCGCGTAGGCATTCTCGCGGATGGCGTGCTCGTGCGTGAAGGCGCGCTGAACGATCTGCTCGCGATCGAAAATCAAACCGACTTCACTCTGGAAAATGCTTCGACGGAGTTGATCCGCGAAGTCGAAGCGCTGGCGGCAAAGTCCGGCGCGCGCGTGGTCGCGCAGGGCCGCTCCCGCACTTCGCTCGAGCGCCTTTTTCTCAAAGCGACCCGATCGTCCGAAAAAGAAGAGGCCGATGAATAGCTCCAGCCACCGGGCCTTTTCCCTCGGACGAATCGCGGCGATCGCGGGGAACACCCTCACCGAGCTGATGCGGTTAAAGGTTTTTTACGTCTTGCTTTTTTTCGCGTTGCTTCTGATCGGCAGCTCGAGCTTCCTGGTGCGGCTGACCTTCCAACAGGAATTCCAGGTCCTGAAAGACATCGCGCTCGGTGCGATGAGCATTTTCACCTCCCTCCTGGCGATCGTGGCGACCGCGCGGTTGATTCCACAGGACCTGGAGGACCGCACGATTTACACGATCCTGGCGAAGCCGGTCCCGCGCTCGGAATATCTTTTCGGCAAACTCCTGGGCGTGCTGCTGCTGCTCGCGCTCAGCACGATCATGATGAGCGCGCTTTTCTTCGTGGTGCTCCACCTCCGCGAGCAGACGGTTCTGAGCGACACGGTGCGCCAAATGAGCGCCGCGCCGGCGGAGCAATTGGCTGGGGCGCTGGAGGCAGTTCGCGCCTCGGCCTTCAACATGAATTTGCTCCCAGGCATCGCGGTCATCTTCGTGAAGGCTTGCCTGCTGGCGGCTCTCACTCTCTTTGTTTCGACTTTCGCTACGACCACCATCTTCACCATTATCGTGATGGTGTGCGTTTACTTCGTCGGCCATCTCCAGGCGATCGCGCGCGAGTATTGGCTCCAGACGAACGGCGCCGGTTGGATGACGAAGACACTTCTTGGCCTGGTCGCGTTGATGTTCCCCGACCTGCAACTTTTCAATTTGTCGGACGACATCGTCATCGGCACGGCCATCCCGCTGGCGCTGTTCGCCAAAACGGTCGCGCTCGGTTCCTTCTACACCGTCTTTTATTTGCTCCTGGCCTGGTCCGTCTTTTATCGCAAGGAACTATGATGAGGTCGTTGTCCATTTTCCTGGCGCTGGCTCTTTTTGGCGCCGCGAAATTGCCCGCCGAACACGCGCTGGCCTCGACCCATCGCGACCTTCATTTGCGCGCGATCGAACTCGGTCTGGACCTGCGCGAACAAATCGGCCAGCTCGGATTCATCGCGGCGCTCAGTGGATTTCGTTCGCTCATCGCCGATGCCCTTTTCGTGCAAGCGCACGTCGCGTGGGAGCGCACGGAATGGGGACGCGTCCTGCTTCTTTTTCGGCAAGCCACGACGCTGCAACCGCGCGCCCTTTTATTCTGGGAGATGGCGGCGTGGCACATGGCGTGGAACGCAAGCGCGGCGGCCTTGAACGATCCGGCGCAGCCGCGCCTCGCGCTTCGGGTCAAGGCGCAACGCGAATATTTCGCTCTGGGCAAGGATTTCCTCGAGCGCGGGATCCTGAACAATCCGGAACGTCCGCAACTCTACGAAGCTTTGGCCCGCCTCTATCGCGACAAATATCTCGACCACGAACATGCCGCCGAGTTCTTCGATAAAGCCGCGCAACAGGCCGGGGCGCCGAGTTACGATAAACGATTCGCCGCTTATGAACTTTCGCATTGCGAGGGACGCGAAAGGGAGGCATACGAGCGTTTGCACCAGTTATACGATCTCGGGGAACAAGAACGGCTTCCGACTTTGCTCCGCCGCTTGAAAGAGATGGAAATCAAATTGGATATTCCACTCGCTCAGCGCATCCCGGATCAGTTACGCTAAACTCAACGCCTTTCCAAACTCATGCGTTTCGCGATTTTCAGTGATCTCCACGCCAATCTCGAAGCGACGGAAGCCGTGCTGGCCGATGCGCGCGAGCGCGATTGCACCCATTTCGTCTGCCTGGGCGACGTGGTTGGCTACAACGCCAACCCGCACGAATGCGTCGCGATCGTGCAGAAAATGGCTTGTCCCGTCGTGAAGGGAAATCACGACGAACAAGCCGTGCTCGACGCGTCGTCGCGCGGTTTCAACGCCCTGGCCGAAAGCGCAATCAATTGGACGCGCGAACAACTCACCGATGAAGACAAGAAATGGCTGCGCGATCTGCCCATGACCCAGCCGGTGCAGGATTTCACCATCGTGCACGCCACCCTCGATATGCCCGAGCAGTGGGGCTACGTTTTTAATAATCTCGATGCCGCCGCCAGCTTTACTCATCAGCGCACGACGGTTTGTTTTTTCGGTCATACGCATGTGCCGGGCGCGTTTGTGCGCGATGACGGCGTGAAACGCCTGAAGGTGGATGAACTCGCGATCGAGGACGCAAAGAAATACTTCATCAACGTCGGCAGCGTCGGACAGCCGCGCGATGGCGACTGGCGCGCCGCTTATTGCATCTACGATCTCGAAAAAAATGTGGTCGAACAGCGGCGGATCAAATACGACCTCGCCACCGCGCAAAAGAAGATTGTTCAGGGCGGACTGCCGAGCTTGCTCGCCGACCGCCTCGCACTGGGCCGATAACGAATCTCACATAGTCGCCCAACGCACGAGCGATCCTACATCAGGGGCGATACTTGCGCAGAGGCGGCGGTGGCGCGGCCAATCGCTTTAGTTGCGGCGCCAGGTCCTTTTGTGGAACTACTATCTCCACCAGCGCGGGCATGTCTTTCAGGTTCTTGAGGTCAGCCAGGACTGAGCGCAAGTCCTTGACCGTTTGCGCGCGATAACCAGCCGCGCCAAAGCTCTTAGCCAAGGCCAGGTAGTCCCACGGGGGCAACACATCGAAGGGCGCGAACTCTCCCTTCGGCGTAAAGGCTGTGATGTCCACGAAGGCCTGTTCGATGGCATAAGCGTTGTTACTCAGCACAAAGACGACGGCATTGCACTTTTGGTACGCGAGACTGGATAGCTCCTGACAAACCATGCGAAAACCGCCATCGCCCGCCACGACAAACGGACGCTTACCGCTGCCAAGAGCTACGCCAAGCGCGCAACCCGTTTCGTGTCCGAGCGAACCCCAGGCTGCTTGCGCGACAAAGCTATTGCGCGGCAGGCCGAAAAGATTTCCGAAAACGTAAAGGGAAGTGCTTTCCCCCAGCACAAGGACAACGTCGTTGAGCAGTCGTTCCTTCTGCAAATAAGCGCATAACTCGTGGTAGAAAATGTCGTAAGACAAAGTATCGCCGGGATCGATTCGAGGTGGCGCCTCGGCCTTGACCTTCGGCAAAAGATACTTGCGCGGGTAACGCTTGCTCGACTTGAGCCGGGACAGAAGTCCTTCCAGAAAATCCTGTAGCTTGACCTGATGGTAGAATTGGTAGGCGATGCGCGCCTCTTCGCTGTTCACCTCTATCATTAAGTCGTAGCTCGAAGCCATGATGTTTAGATAGTCGTCAGTAATGATCGTGCCGACAGCGATGATGCAGTCCGTAGCCTTATCCACCACGGCGCGGGTGAGAGCAGGCGAGGCTGGGCCCGCGTAGGTGCCGATGAATTGCTTCTGGTTCTCGTCGAGCGTGGTCTTGCCGAGGCTGGTGGTAGTGAAATACAAGCCGCTCGCATCCACGACTTGTTGAAGTAGGTCTTGCAGGCCGAAACGCTGCACTTCCACTCCCGCCCAAAGGACCGGCAACTTCGCCGCCCCGATGCGCTCCCAGGCCGCGCCGAGCAAAGCCTCGAGCGAATCCGGATCGCTCGCTGGTATAAGCGGCGCGAGTTTTCCGTTTGGCGCAGGACAGTTCAAAGTCCAGACGTTGTGCAGCACTTCGATGTAAATGGGGCGGCGGTAGGTGAGCATGGCCGTGATGGCATGGTCGATCTGGGCCGGAGCCGTTTCCGCGTTATCGATAACCTCGGAGGCTACCGTGACGTTCTCGAAAACTATCTGGTCGGCCCGGAGATCGCCTGTGCTGTGGTGGAAGAGAATGCCTTGGGTCTGCTCCAAGAGCCTGTCCTTCACGCTAGGGCTGGCGGAAATGACCGCCACCGGAACGCGCTCGACGAACGAGCCGGCGGCGCAGTTAAGCAAGCTGAAGTTACCCACGCCATACTGCACACAAGCAGCTCCAACGCCTTTGAAGCGGGCGTAGCCATCGGCTGCGTACCCGCTTCCCAGCTCGTTGATGGTTGGGATCCGCGCGATCCCCTTGGTTGCGTCCAGCGCCTGCAGGAATGGTGAAGCATAGTCGCCCGGCACCGCAAACAAATGCTGGAGTCCTACCTGCTTCAGCCGCGTCAGTAGATAATCCGAAACAGTCGTCAGCATTGTCTCAACCTTCCTCCACTGGTTTCAGACAGCTCGGCGTGATCGAGTCAAGGATCTTGCCATCGGAATCTTTGAATTCGATGCAGCCATCCACATCGGGGCAGCCGGGGCAAGGGTTAGGCATTAACGCGGTGCCTTTAGGCAGCCACGCGGGCGGCTTGAGACCGAAGAAGTCCTGCATGGTTGACTCAGCGGTATCAAGCGCACCCTCTACCCAGCCTTGTCCGTAGGAATAAGCTTCTCCCACGATGTGAATGTCTTCACCTGCCACGGGCTTGCGCATCCTGCACATGATCTCGTCCAGCCGTTGCCCTGCTTTCCATTCATGCCATCCGCCGCCGTAAGGGTCGTCGTTCCAACTGTGATACACCGCAGAGTAAGGTGGCGGGATTTCTGGGAGCGCGTGAACCTGCGCTACCTGCCGGTTAGCTACATAGACCATCTCCTCCGTTGCCGGAAATTCCATCGGCGGCACAATGTGCGTCACGCCCGGCTCGAGACAGGAGGGCTTGTAACCCTCGAATGCTTTGCCTTCTTCCAGGCCTTTCCAGAACGGCACGGTGCTGATGTCGTTATAGCTTGCCATGAGCAATGAGTTCATGAAGGGCAAGCCATCCTCCTGTTCGCCTTCCGTGCCGAAGTAATAGATCTGCCTGACGGGCAGATCGGTCACGGAACGGCCGGACACCAATCCGAGAGCGCGCCACCACGGTCTTTCATAAGCAAGAAAGAGCTTGAACGCGCTTTGGATGAGGACCGATGGGATATTCTTCTCGAGCCACTCATCTTCAAAGAAAGAACTCTTGATCAGCTCGAGCGACCGGCGCGGCATCGCCAGGATCAGCTTCTTGGCTCGCACTTTAATGGTTGAGCCAGCCTTTAGTTCGGTCCGGCCGTTCTTCGTCCGCGTTTTCTCGAAGATGAGCGTGTAGCGATATTCGCCCGTGCCTATGCGTATCTCCGCGAGCCGGTGGTTCATCTGCACGCGGTCGGTCTTGGGGACGCCGCCCGCCATCTGTCGAAATCGCTCCACCAGCGTCAACGGCAACTGATCGTAACCATCGCGGAGCGTCTTGAAGACCGTGTCGTCGCTGTATTCCGTGGCCGGAAGCTGCGTGACGGCGTTGGCATTGGCGACGTTGGCCTCGTAGCCGCCCGCGTCTTTCATGAACTGATATCCTTCGTTGCTCAGAGTGCGGAACATCAAATCCCAAAAGCCGTATTTCCAAAGCGGTTTGCCAAAAACCTTGATCTTCATCAAGTCGCACAGACTCAGGTTAGCCATGTTCGGATAGATGTTGTTCATCACTTGAACCTGGAGATTGGTCGGCCCCAACCCGCGCTCAGACCACGCGAGGTTATAAGGCACTTTGGCTGGGTCTGAGAGTTCGTGCAGCCGCAGGTGTTTACCACGCAAATAGAAAAGATTGCAGTTCGACCCCACACCCTTCGGCGGCGCCGGCGCACCCATCGGAAAATCGCTGGTGGGAATTTTCAGATGATGGACAAGATTCTTGACCATCGGGTGCTGGTCCGGGATGTAGCGCATCCCGCCGACCTCTGCCTTCACGTGAGGCAGGCCCGGCAGGGTGATGGTGTAAAGCCTCCCGCCGATCCGGTCGCTATACTCGAAAAGCGCGATCTTGGCCTTGGCTCCCTTAGCCTCCTGCAGCCGCCAGGCGCAATACGCGCCGGAAACGCCTCCGCCTACCACGGCAATGTCTAAGTCCATATTTATTTTCCTTTTTCTGAATCAACTACTGGTGGATCGATGTGGCCAGGCGATGTCTTCAACCGCGAAAACGTCGCGACAGCAGAGCTGTTTCCGACCGGACTGCATGAATTTGGGGTTAACTGAATTGATCCTATTTGTGATCATGCGCTCCGCGCGGAGACGGGAGGCGCGAGTCTAGTCTGGCGGCGAGCCTGAGGGACAGCTCATTTTTCAGTTTCTTGCGCTGGCTGGGCAATGAGCCTTGAGATTGCAGGTTGATTGGCCCCTCGCAGTCGAGTCATTATCCCTTCCTTCTGAAACCCGGAATCAAATCCATTCTGATCATCAAGCCGAGTTCGCTCGGTGACGTAGTCCATACGTTGCCGGCCGTGGCTGCGATCCGCGAGGTCAATCCCAAGGCGGAGATCACATGGGTGATCAATCCGGAGTGGACGACGTTGCTCCGGGGAAATCCCGATGTGAATCACGTTCACATTTTCCCGCGCGGCGAGTTTCGCGGCTTGAGCGCGCCGCGCAGTTTATTGCCCTGGTTGAAGAAAACCAAAACGCTGCGTCCGGACGTTGCCTTCGATTTTCAGGGATTGCTCCGGAGCGCTTTGATTGGCCGGGTCAGTGGCGCGCGCGAGTTTTGGGGAATGAGCGATGGCCGCGAAGGTTCGCGCCTGCTTTATCATCGCGTCGCGAAGGTCGATCGCCGCGGCCACGCGGTCGATCGGTACTTGAAACTGGCGGAAGCATCCGGCGCCCCGATTCCCGAGCAGATCCGTTTTCCGTTGCCGACAGGCGATCCCCTGCCGCGCTTTGATCCCTACCCGCCGTTCGTTCTCCTCCATCCATTCGCGCGCGGCGCCCGAAAGTCATTGAGCAATGCGGTGATCGAAGAATTCTGCCGTGCATTCGATCCGGTCCGCGTGGTGGTCGTCGGCAAGACATCGCGGAAGATCACCGTGCCGGATAATTGCGTGAATCTGGCAAATCAGACGAGTTTATTGCAACTCATCTGGCTCATCCGGACCGCGCGTTTTACCATCAGCGTGGATAGCGGACCGATGCACATCGCCGCCGCGGTCACGTCCCAATTGCTCTCCATCCACACCTGGTCGGATCCGCGCCGCGTCGGGCCCTACAATGCCGAAGCCTGGGTTTGGAAGAATGGCCGGCTCCTGCGCGTGGAGGAGCTCGAAAACGCCGGCCGCTTGAAGAAAGGCCGCGCGTTCGCCGTGAAAGACGTAGCCCCGGTGGTCGAGCTAGTTCTTGGTTCGCGAGAGCAGGGCCTCACGAAGACGAACGCCGGGTAAGAAAAGACTGCGCGAGGAATAAATCCCGCGGGTAGGTGATCTTGAGGTTGAACTCGTCATTCGGCACGAGCAGCACCTTCGCACCCAAACGCTCGACTGCGGAAACGTCGTCCGTCACCGAAAGTTTTCCTGCTTCCACTGCGTCGTACGCCTTGACGAGGAGGTCGCAGGAAAAGATTTGCGGAGTTTGCATGGCATACAGCCCCGCGCGATCGACGCCGCCGCAAACAAAAGCATTTTCATCTCCTCGTTTGAGGGTGTCCGTGATTGGTTCGGCCAGCGCCGCGGCGCCGTGAATTCGGCAGCCGGCCAGCACGCGCTCGATTTGCTCGGGGGTGATCAGCGGCCGCGCCGCATCATGTACGGCGACGAAGCGGACCGTCGGAGCAAGCAGATTCAATCCAACGCGGACCGAATCCTGTCGATGAACACCGCCCGAAACGACGTGCCGAACTTTTTCCGATTCGGTGCGCCTAACGAGTTCCTGCAATTCCTCCAGACGATCCTCGCGGCCAACGAGAATGATTTCATCCACGCACTCAGCCCGCTCGAAAGCAGCGAGCGTGTGACCAACCACGGGTTTGTCCCCCAGCAGTGCGAACAACTTGTCGAAGCCCATGCGCTGGCTGCTGCCCGCAGCGACTATGATTGCGCTCAACATTGCGCAACCCTCCCAAACTCAATACAGAAGCTCCGAAGTTGGACGTTGAACGTTGGACGTTGGACGTTGGACGTTTCCCTCATCCCAGCTGCTTCTGCACTTCCCCACTCATCGCCTTGCCATCGGCCCGGCCGGCCACTTTCCCTTGCAGCGCTTTCATCACCGCGCCCATCTGCGCCTTCGAAGTCGCACCAACCTCGGCGATCGTCTCTCGGACAATTTTGGCCAGCTCGTCTGCACTCAGACCCTGTGGCAAATAGGCGGTCAAGATTGCCAATTCGTTTTTCTCTTTCTCGGCCAGTTCGAGGCGGCCGCCTTTTTCGAAACTTTCGATCGAGTCCTGCCGCTGCTTCACCTGTTTGCGAATGACCTGCGCTGCTTCCGCGTCATCGAGCTGCGATTCCCCGCCGGCTTTTTCGATCGCTGAATACTTGATCGCCGATTTCAACATGCGCAGGACGCCAAGCTTGACGGCGTCTTGAGCGCGCATCGCATCTTTCAGATCGGAATCGATGCGTTCCGGTAAGGTCATGTGCTGAAACTAAAGCAGCGCTCAGGCACGGCAAGCGAATGTAGAGGCGCTCGCCTCTACGTTTCTCGGAGTCTTTCCGCGCAGGCTTGCACCGATGTGGGATCGCTCACACTCATCACCTCCGCGTCTTTACGAGTTCTGCGCAGCAGGCCAGCCAGCACTTCGCCCGGTCCGAGCTCGAGGAAAAAATCGCAGCCGCGCCCGAGAAGGTTCTCCATGCAATCCGTCCAACGCACCGTGCTCGTGACCTGTTCCCGCAAGACACTCCGGATTTCCGGCAGCGTTGCGGCCGCTTCGCCTGTCACATTGCTCAAGACCGCGAAACGCGGGAGTTGTAGGTTCGCTTCGAGCAACGGCTCGCTCAGCTGATCGTAGGCGCTGTTCATGAGACGGGAATGATACGCGCCGGCCACGTTGAGCAGCGTCGCCCGTCGAATGCCGTGCTCTTTCGCCAGGCTTACGGCAAGCTCAACTTTCGCGCTCTCGCCCGAGATCACGATCTGGCCGGGCGCGTTGATATTCGCCACGTCCACATCGGTGTCCGCCGCCAGTGTGCGCACGGTGGTTTCATCCGCGCCAATCATCGCCGCCATCGCTCCGGCCGTAGCCGCGCAAGCCGCGTCCATCAGCTGGCCGCGTTGCTCGACCAGTTTCAATCCAGTGGCGAAATCAAATGTGCCACCGGCGGCATGCGCGGTCCATTCGCCTAACGAGAGGCCCGCGGCGGCTTCGACGGGAAGATCGCCCGCCACCTCTCGCAATGCCGCCAGACAAGCAAGCCCGTGCACGTAGAGCGCGGGCTGGCAGTTCGAAGTCTTGGTCAGCTCCTCGAGCGGCCCGTTCCACGCAATCTCGCTCAAGGGACGTCCGAGGATTTCGTCCGCCTGGCGAAATAAGTCTGCCGCCGCGGGATGATGCGCGGCCAGCTCGCGTCCCATGCCAACGCTTTGCGCGCCCTGGCCGGCGAAAAGCAATGCGATCTTTTTTGCCATCGGAATTAATTAAGCGCATCACGCTCCCGACGCGAGCAGGAACGCACGGAATAAACTTGCATTTTACCCGGGAAATCGGAATAATTTGCTTATGCATACAAAGATCCGTTCCGCAATCTGCGGAACTGTAGTTGCACTGTTAGTTGCGTCGCCGTTTTCCACGGCGAGTGCGAAGTGGTTGGCGAAGGACAACCCGCGGTTGCCAGTCGGTGTCTATTTTCAAGGCATGCAGGGCTCGGTAGTCCTCTCCTTGACGCTAGATAAGAGTGGCCGGGTGACAGACACTCGAATCCTCAGAAGCAGCGGACATCCCGCTCTCGATGAGTTGGCCCGTGATGCGGCGGCTAATTGGCGCCTCAGCCCGGACTCAGTGTTGTCCTCCGATCTCAGTCAAGGGCGAGTCGAGTTGGTTAGTTTCCGGAATCCAAATCCTCCGAAGGCGATCCTGCGCGATGCCCGTCCCTACTGGGCGCAGCTCAGAGGGTAAGTTGGTCAGTTAGTTCGCCCCCCCGGCGGAACCGCAGTTCCGCCGGTCGGGTTGGTTTTTCTTTGCGGCCCCCCAAGCAGCTGGCGCCGCTGCCGTTCCGGTCTGCTTCCGGAATGAAGGTTCCATTCGTACGCGCAAAGGAGACTTTGCACTTGCACCGCCCGCGCCTCTTGCCAGCATAGTTGCAGGGTTGCCGCATGGCTTTTACTACGCGCGAAATCGAATCTCCTGATCCCGTCACGCGCGTGGTGGCGGCAGACGCGCGCCTGCGCGAAAACCTGGGGGACATCGGGGAGAAGATGGTCCTCAATATGGGACCATCGCACCCGGCCACTCACGGTGTGTTGCGCCTCGTTTTGGAACTCGATGGCGAGACCATTACCAAGGCGACCCCCGATATCGGCTACCTGCATCGCGGCGACGAGAAAATCGCCGAGAACATGCAATACAATCAGTTCGTCCCCTACACGGATCGGCTCGATTACCTCGCGCCGCTGGCGAACAATGTGGCCTACGCACTCGCCGTGGAAAAACTGATGGGCTGGGAATTGCCCCCGCGCGGAAAAGCGATTCGCGTCATCTGCTGCGAGACCGCGCGGATCTCGGCCCACCTCCTCGGTCTCGGCGCGATGGCCCTGGACCTCGGAGCGATGACCGTTTTTCTCTACACGTTCACTGAGCGCGAAAAGCTCTATAACCTTTTCGAGCTCCTCACGGGGGCGCGGTTCACGACCTCTTACACCCGTGTCGGCGGACAAATCCGCGATCTCCCCATCACCTTCATCCCGCAGCTGGAACAATTTCTCGATGGCTTTATCCCACAGCTGGATGAGATCGACCAGCTTCTGACGCGGAATCGCATTTTCGTCGATCGGACTCGCGATATCGGGGTGATCCCGCGCGAGCGCGCGATCGCTTACGCGCTTTCCGGACCGAACCTGCGCGCGAGCGGGGTCGAGCACGACCTGCGACGCAAGCATCCGTATTTGGATTACGACAAGTACGATTTTGAAGTGGTCGTCGGCACTGCGGGCGACTGTTACGACCGCTATCTCGTGCGCATCGAAGAGATGCGGCAAAGCGTCCGCATTCTGCGGCAGGTGATCGAGAAGCTTCCGGACGGTCCAATCAACGTCGTGGACTGGAAGAACATGCCGCCGCCGAAGTCGCGCGTGATGACGAAGATGGAGGAATTGATTCACCATTTTATTGTGGTGACGGAAGGGCTCGACGCGCCGCCAGGAGAGATCTACCTCGCGGCCGAGAATCCAAAGGGCGAGCTGGGATTTTACCTTAACAGCAAAGGCGGCGGCGTTCCGCATCGGTTGAAAATTCGCGCACCGTCGTTTGTGAACCTGAGCATCTTGCCCGAGCTCTTGCCCGGCTGTTCGCTCAGTGACGTGGTCGCAGTGCTCGGCAGTCTGGACTTCGTTATGGGCGAATGCGACAGATGAGACCATGAAGGAAATCACTTCGCGATCCACCGCCCTATTTGCGCTCCTGATTCTTTTCACCTTCGTCGGGTGCAATAGAAGCGTGCTCTCAGGCTCGCTTCTGACCCCGGCGAATTACGATCAAATCACCGTCGGCATGAGCAAGGCGCAGGTGGAGAAGATTCTCGGGCCGCCGACCACGGTGGAGAGCAAGGACATGATCATTTTCAAAAAGACGATTTATAAGTACGAGGACGGCAAGAAATTCGCCATGATCACTTTCAAGAATGATCAGGTGGATGAAAAAACTACCAACCTCGGCCGGGAGCCCTAGCCCGCGATGAGCCAGCCGGTGAAGATTGCCCGCCGATTTTTGCGCCTCGCCGCGGTGGTGACCGCGCTCGCTTTCGCTCTGGCCGCGTGCACCTCCGCCAAGCAGCTGACGAAAGCGAATGTCGCCGAAGTGGCCGATGGAATGTCAAAGAAGCAGGTGGAATCGATCCTGGGGTTGCCTACCACCGTGGATACCAAGGATTTCGTGCTGCTTAAGAAGACCACTTACGTTTACGCACAGGGCAAGGAATCGGTCATAATCGTTTTCAAAGACGACAAGGTGCAGTCGAAGGTCAGCACCTTGTCCGATTAACGCGTCGTCTGTGGACCCGACGAACCCGAGTATCTCCGCTGAGCTCGAGCGGAAAATGGACGAAGCGATCCGGCGTTATCCCGCGGACCGGAAACGCAGCGCCGCGATGCCGCTGCTGCATTTGTGGCAGGAGGAATTCGAATTCATCAGCGACGAAGGCGTGCGCTGGATCGCGGCGAAGCTCCACCTGCAACCGATTAACATTCTCGAACTCGTCACCTTCTATCCGATGTTCCGCCAGGCGCCCGCTGGCCGGAAACACATGCGCGTTTGCCGCACCTTGAGCTGCGCCATGGCCGGCAGCTACGCGGTGATGGAAAAAGCGTGCGCGGCCACCGGCATCGTCCGGCATCAGGACGAGAACGGCATGCACAATCCCATCTCCGTGAGCACGGATGGGAAATACAGTATCGAGTTCGTCGAATGCCTCGCCAGCTGCGGGACGGCGCCTGTTTGCATGGTGCAGGATGAATTGATCGAGAGCGTTAAACCGGAGACGGTTTCCGCCCTTCTCACCGAACCCCAACCGGCGATCGCCCTTTACCAACCCCCGCCCCACCCCCTCGAGCACCGCCTTATCTTCAGGAACATCGGACGCGCGGACTGGACGCCGGATATCGAGTGTTACCTCCGCGATGGCGGTTACGGGCAATTGAAGGCCGCGATCGAGATGTCGCGCGCTGAGATCGTCAATGAAGTGAAAACGTCCGGATTGCGCGGTCGCGGCGGCGCGGGCTTTCCGTGCGGCGTGAAGTGGAGCTTCATCAAGCCCGACGAAAAGAAACCAGTCTATCTCATTTGCAACGCCGATGAATCCGAGCCCGGCACGTTCAAGGATCGCTACATCATTCACGAAGATCCGCATCAACTTCTCGAAGGCATTCTCATCTCGTGTTTCGCGCTCAACGCGAAGACTGCCTACATCTATATCCGGGGCGAGTTTCCGGAAGGCGCGCGGATTCTCGAGCGCGCGATTGAAGAAGCGAGAGCAAGAAATTTCCTCGGACAAAACATGCTCGGGACCGGTTTCGACGTCGAGATTTACATCCATCGCGGCGCCGGCGCTTATATCTGCGGCGAAGAAACCGGCTTAATCGAATCGCTCGAAGGCAAGCGTGCCTACCCGCGGATCAAGCCGCCCTATTTTCCCGCGGTGCTCGGCCTCTATATGTGCCCGACGATCGTCAACAATGTCGAAACGCTTTGCCATGTGAAACACATCATCGAGATGGGCGGCGCCAAGTACGCCCGGCTCGGTCGCGCGAATAACACCGGCACCCGCATCGTGTGCGTGAGCGGCGATGTGCAGCGGCCCGGATATTTCGAGATCGAAGTCGGCGCCGTGACGATGGGCCAACTCATTTACGACATGGCGGGAGGTCCGCGCTACGGCCGGAACGTGAAGGCCGTCATCCCCGGCGGCAGCTCGGCGAAAGTTTTGCGCGCGGACGACAAGTTTAAGTTGAAGCTGAAGCAACCGGATGGGTCGATGGCGGAGCAGGAGGTCTCTCTCTTCGAGATTCCGATGGATTTCGATTCCCTCGCTGCGGCCGGATCGATGGCCGGATCGGGCGGCGTCATCGTCCTGGACGATTCGCGGGACATGGTCTGGACGCTCAACAACATCAACGAATTTTACGCGCACGAGAGCTGCGGCCAGTGCACCCCCTGCCGCGAAGGCTCACTCTGGATGAAGAAAATCACCGACAGGATGTTGCTCGGCGGAGGCGTGGTGCAAGACCCCGATACCTTGAAGACCGTCGCCGACAACATTGCGGGCCGGACCATCTGCGCTTTCGGCGAAGCCTGCGCCTGGCCCACCCAAAGCTTCGTGGAAAAATTCAGGGACGAATTCAACCAGCGCAGCCAAAAACCGATTCCGCCCGCCATGCCGCCGGAATACACGCCCGGCGAATTGATCGCACACGAGAAAATTGCCACCACCGCTCTACCGCGTAATCCAGGCTGGGAAGAAACGGCCACCGCCGGCACGATCTGAAGATGAATCAGGAAAGCAGGAAAACAGGAAAGGACCTGAGAAGTCGCGAGACTACCGAGCGCATCATCGCGGCCGCGATACGGGTGCACCGGGCACTGGGTCCAGGGTTCCTCGAGTCCATTTATGAGCAAGCGCTCGCGGTTGAATTCGCGCTCAGTGGAATTGGTTTCGTTCGACAAAAAACAATCCCCCTGTTCTACAAAGATCATCAGATTGGCGAACACCGTCTCGACTTTCTCGTTGAAGACGAAATCATCGTAGAACTGAAAGCAATCAGCGCGCTCGAAGACATTCACTTCGCAATCGGGCGCAGTTACCTAAAGGCGACCAATCTTCAAGACGGCCTCCTCCTGAATTTCGCCACCGCGCCGCTCACGATCAAACGTTTCTGTCGGGAGCTTCCGAGTTCCGCTGCCGACCTCCATTCCTAACCTTTCCTATTTTCCTGCTTTCCTGATTCAATTTTCCTGATGAGCGATCAAGTTTCGACGCCGGTTCAGTTGGTGAACGTCCAGATCAATGGCGTCTGGCACGAATTTCCCAAGGGCACGCGCCTGATCGAAGCCTGCGAACAAGCCGGCAGTTACGTCCCGCGCTATTGCTATCACAAGAAGCTTTCCTCGCCCGGAAACTGTCGCATGTGCCTGATCGAAATGGGCCTTCCGAAAATGGGACCGGACCGCAAACCGGAGCTCGGCGACGACGGAAAGCCGCTGATCAATTGGATGCCGCGCCCGCAAATTTCCTGCGCCCAGGACGTGACCGACGGGATGGGCGTTCGAACCGATTCGCCGCTGGCCGTGGAATGCCGCAAGGGCGTGATGGAATTTCTCCTCATCAATCATCCGCTCGATTGTCCGATCTGCGATCAAGCCGGTGAATGCCGGCTCCAGGAATTCAGCGTCGAATACGGCAACGCGGAATCGCGCTTCCTCGAAAACAAGGTCAAGAAGCCGAAGAATATCGAGCTCGGTCCGCGCGTCACCCTCGACGACGAACGCTGCATTCTCTGCTCCCGCTGCATCCGATTCTGCCAGGAGATCGCCCACGACGATGTCCTCGGCTTTGTGGATCGCGGCAGTCACAGCGTCCTGACCGCGCATCCCGGGAAGCGGTTGGAAAATAATTATTCGCTCAACACCGTCGATATCTGCCCGGTCGGCGCGCTAACCTCCTCAGATTTTCGCTTCCAAATGCGAGTCTGGTTCCTGAAGGAAACGAAAAGTTTCTGCACCAGTTGCGCCACTGGTTGCAACACTATCATCGGCACGCGCGAAGATGTTATTCATCGCCAGACCCCGCGCGAAAATAACGCCGTTAATTCCAGCTGGATGTGCGACTACGGGCGTCTGAACTTTGGTTACCTCCACTCCGAGAAGCGCCTGCTTCAGCCCGAGATCCTGTCGGGCGACAAACTCATCGCCGCGGAGTGGAGTGTCGCCATCACTCACGCTGCGGTTCAGTTGAAGCATTTTTCCGGAGGAGAGATCGCGATCATTGCTTCGGGTCGAATGACGAATGAAGAACTCTGGCTCACCTCCCAACTCGCCAGGACTCTCGGAGTCGATCTGATCGATATCGTTCCACGCTACGGTCCGAGCGACGACATTCTCCTGAGCGCGGACCGCAATCCCAACACGAACGGCGCGCGCCTTTTGGGAATCAGCTGGTCGCCCGGCGCCCGGTTGCGCGACATGGTGGACGGCATCACCGCCGGCCGCGTGAAAGCGCTGATCGCTCTGGGCGAGAATCCAGTCGAGATCGGGCTCACTGTGGCGCAGCTCAAGGCGCTGCCAGCTTTCGTCGTCATGAATATCTTGAGGGACAACTCCACCGAGGCCGCGACCGCGCTTCTCCCCTCTTTTGGTTTTGCCGAGAAACGCGGATCGATGATTAATGGCAAAGGTCGACTCCAGCGGCTGAATCGCGCGGTGCGCGGCCCCGGGCAGGCGCGCGACGACTGGGAAATTTTGCGCGATCTGATCCAGGCTTGTTCCGATCGGAACGGCATCTATTCGATCGAAGATGTCTTTCGGCAAATGAGCGAGTCGGTGCCGCAATTCGCCGGATTAAGCTTGAGCAAGATCGGCGATTTGGGCGTGCAGGTAATGGGGGAAGCAACAGCCTGACGATGGACTACTTTTTCATAGGGACATCTTTGCTGAAAATCGTCGCGCTTCTCGCCGTCGTCCTCGGGATCATGAACTACGCCGTGTACGCGGAGCGCCGAATCAGCGCATTGATCCAGGACCGGCTCGGACCAAATCGGGTCGGCCCTTTCGGTTTGTTTCAACCGATCGCGGACGCGGCAAAATTTCTTCTGAAAGAAGACTTCACGCCGGGACATGTAAACACGTTTTATTATTGGCTCGCCCCCTGCCTCGCGATGATTCCGGCGATCACGACCCTGGCCGTGGTCCCGTTCGGCAGCACCCTGTTCGGCGTGCCGATGGTGATCGCCGACATCAACGTCGGAGTGTTATTTGTCTTCGCGATCGCCTCCTTAGGCGTTTACGGAATCGTAATCGCCGGCTGGTCGTCCAATTCCAAATATCCTTTCCTGGGCGGTGTGCGTTCGACGTCCCAGATGATTTCTTACGAGCTTTCGCTCGGTCTCGCGGTCATCCCGGTTTTCCTGCTGATTGGGCAGCTCCGCTTAACGGAAGTCGTTCGCTATCAAATCGAGCACGGCTGGATGATCGCTCCCTTCATTGGGGACTGGGGGAATCTGCACAAATGGCTGCTCGCGATCCCGATGATGATTTCGTTCGTCGTTTTTACCATCGCGATCTTCGCGGAAACGAAC
>Ga0193744_1000046_pt1 | contig 53604 bp, 33 predicted proteins | sample L1a1metaG_FD_143056 | JGI IMG/M metagenome (GOLD analysis project Ga0193744, IMG submission 143056) | Soil microbial communities from a riparian zone of the East river system, Colorado, United States - L1a1 | ecosystem: Environmental > Terrestrial > Soil > Riparian zone | place: USA: East River...
AAAGGATTTACTGTTTTTAGTGTGTCCCTTGATGGTATGGACGATAAGACAAAAGCTAAAATAGGTGATGATAAGGAAGTTTTAAAAGCTAAAATGGATGAGGAAAAGTCTAAATGGCTGGGTGCTATTAAAGCTGATAATCTGACATGGGACACGCATGTTTCTGAACTTAAAAAATGGGATACAGCAGCATCCAGAGAATATGGTGTAACCGGAATTCCTATGACTTTCCTGATTGATAAGAGTGGTAAGGTAGCTGTTATTAATCCTCAGGGTAATCTGGAAGATGAGCTTAAGAAGTTATTGTAATTTTAAATTGATATGATATTTAAAAAAGCACTTGTAGTATTACAAGTGCTTTTTTTTATTACTTTTAATTATAGTGGTTTCTTTTTTTGCGGAATCGCTGAATCGCTTTTTTGTAAGATGCAAGATGTGAATTGCGAGATGTGAGATATCAAAAGGTGAATTGTGGTTATAGTTAAGATATTATTTGCGGATTAAAAAAGCATGAGGATGAGTTTGAGGTTAAGATTAAGATTACTACAGTTTTAATTTATCAAACAAGCTTGGAGGACTAACATTATTATAAAATAAGTAAAATAATACTCAAGCTTTGGGGTGGCATTAGAATGCGTAATCCAATATGAAATTAAATCGTAATTCTTAATTAAATCAAATGGCTACAAATGATACCTGCTGCAACCGCTACATTTAATGATTCTGCATTACTATTCTTTGCTTTGGGTACTGAAAGTTTGTGATCTGCTATATTAATTATATAATCAGGCAGGCCATGCGATTCACTACCTAACATGATTATTCCCATGGTGAATTTATTCTGTTCATATAAATTGCTGCCATTCATTACAGTGGCAATTAAGGGAATAGTGGTTTTCAAGTCGATTAAAACAGCTAGTTCAATATTTGATATATTGATTCTGAATATTGATCCCATAGTAGCCTGAACCACTTTAGCGTTATATACATCCACACATCCCGGGGAACACAATATGTTTTTTATACCAAACCAATCAGCTGTCCTGATTAGTGTGCCCATATTTCCTGGGTCGCGGATTTCATGCAAATAAAGAGAAATACTGGTTTCCAATTGTTCTATATCCAATTTATCCTCAAATATTTTGCACAATACTAAAATACCAGATGGGGTAGATAAATTTGATACTTGACCTAATTCTCTGGCATTTATAACATTAACTATTGCATTGGAATGCTGTAGTTTTGGCTCCCATTTAGTAAAAAATTCTTTAAGGACAAAAACTTCGGTGATTAATTCAGGTTGGGAATTAAGAACTTCTATTAGCAATTTCTCCCCTTCTATGACAAACAGTTTAGTTTCGTAGATATATTTTTTTAAACGGAGTGATCTTATCAGGCTGATTTTTTGTTTGGATATCATAAATCAAATTTAAAGATATAAAACTATCTTTAGCCACTAATTCAAAGCTGATTTGTTTGCATTGAGAAAATATATTATTCATCCTCCATCGATATTATTAGCTTGTTTGTTGTTGTTTGCCTCCTGCAACGCCTTAAAATTTATTCATGAGGACCATCCATTATTGGTTTCACAGAAAATAAAATTACATTCTGCAGTTAAAATTGATGGCAAAAGAGAATTGTTATATGATCTACAGTTACAACTTGATCAGAAGATAAATCATAAAACTTTTGGTCTATTTTATCCAGGAATTTGGTTCTATTATCATTTACATGATCCGGGCGATACAAGTAAATTTGCTAACTGGAAAAGAAAAGCTTTTGCTGAAGCACCAACCTATGCTGATACACTAAAATCAGAGCAAATAACCCGTTCGTTAGAATCGGTCCTATTTAATAATGGATTCTATGATGGTAGTGCTGAGTATGAAATGCAAAAAATAAGTCCTAAAAAATCCAAAGTAGTTTATCATGTTTTTCCGGAACATGCCTATAAACTCAACAACATGATTTATGTGTCAAGTGATACAGTAATTATGCCTTTCTTGAATGAATTACAATCCAATAGTTTGTTTGTAAAGGGAGAACGAATAGAATCTTCATTATACGACCAGGAAGCATTTAGAATAACGCATGTTTTAAGAAATAAAGGCTTTGCCAGTTTTTCCAGGAATTTCGTTAATTCTCTATTGATAGATACTGTGCAAGGCAATCTTGATATTACAGTTGAAATTGAACCCCCTAAGGAAAATGAGCATCACGAGCGGTACAATATTAACAACATAAATGTTTATCTTGATGTTAATCTTACAAATGCACAAGACAGTATAGCCAGAGATACTTTAATAGATGGGATCCATATTTATTCCCCAACTAGCAAGTATATAATAGATCCTGATGCAATAAAAAAAATGATTTATTTTAGACCGGGAGATCTTTATAATCAGGATAATATTGATTTCACTAATAAAAAACTGGGATCCCTCTCCTATTTTAAATTTATTAAGATTAGAACGGATCTTGTTGAATCAGAAAAGAAGAAAATAAATATATCACTTTTCCTGACTCCGGGCAAAAAACAGGCATTTGGTCTGGATTATGAAATTATATACGAATCCAATACAGCATTAAATCAGGCATTAATAGGTGCGGCTATAAACCTGAGTTATAAGAGTAAAAATATCTTTAACGGAGGAGAAATAATGAACACCGAGCTTGAAACAGGAATTGCAGTAAATCCATCCCAGACGGACCGGTTTATTAATACCGTAGATATAAAAATTGGTGATGAAATTAAATTGCCACTATTCAGTAATTATCTTCACCTTTGGAATCCTTTAAATAGAATCAAATTCGGTAAACATCCTCTGATTAATCCGGTTTTCTATGATAACATGAAAAAACTGGCCACAACTTCTATCAGTACCAGTTATAATTTTACCAGGATCATCGATTTGTATTCCATCAATGCGCTTAATCTGAGTTATGGTATTACTTATCAAAAGTCCAATTTTGAGAAGTATCAGTTCAATCACCTTGGTATTAGTTTTCTGAATACAAAATTGGATCCCTTATTTAAGGAGCTCATTAAAGACAATATATTCCTGCTCAAAAGTCTTACTGAGAGACAGCTTTTTTCAGGTATTCTATTCCGTGATTTTACCTATACTTATTATAGTGTACCCAATAAATGGTCAGAAGACTGGTATGGCAGAATTAATTTTGAATTATCTGGCGGTGAAGTGTGGGTTGTAAATAACACTTTAAATTTAATAAGAAAAACAGCGGTTAATTTTTCTGAAAAACTCCAGTTTTCTCAATTTGCAAGGGCTGAATTTGAAGGCAGATATAATAAAAAACTGACTAAATCAGTATCTACTGCATACAGAGCCTTAGTAGGCATCATACAACCCTTTGGGTATACCACTCAGGCTCCTTTTGTAAAACAGTTCTTTGTAGGAGGGCCAAATAGCCTCAGGGCATGGAGGGTCAGAGAATTAGGACCAGGGACTTATGAACATAACGACAGTATTAATGTATTTTATCAAACCGGCAATTTTAAGATTGAATTAAATGCTGAGCTTAGGTTTCCACTTTTCTGGCGATTGAAAGGAGCAGTATTCCTCGATGTTGGTAATGTTTGGGATCTTAGCACCAGTTCATATGGCCATGATGGTCTTTTTACTACAGAATTCTTTAAACAATTTGGTTGGGGAACAGGTCTGGGCTTAAGGGCCGACTTTGGATTTTTTGTCATACGTTTTGATGCCGGTCTAAAGCTTGCTAAGCCTGAAAAATGGGTTTTTGATCCTTCTAAACTGCAATTGGGGGATTTTAATCCTAATATTGCTATTAATTATCCATTTTAAATGGTCAAATCTATGTTAAGAGGTCAACGGGGGTTACAACTTTAGGAATATTAAACATTAATCACTGTTCCTGCAAAACCGCTACTTCATTATTAATTGGAATAACCCATCCAAATTTATCTGGAATCGTGCCTTTCCTGATACCTGTTAATAAATCATAACATAGAGTGCCGATTACCCTTTCGTTTATAGGTGGCAAGGTCATTAATAGATCTTTATACTGGATTTCTGAAACATGAGCAATAGTAGCTGCAGTCCCAGAGCCAAAGGCTTCTTTTAGGGTGCCATTTTTGTATGCTTCTACAACTTCATCAATACTGATTCTTTCTTCTGAGACATTATATCCTCTATCCAATAATAATTCAATAATACTTTCTCTGGTTATACCGCGAAGAATAGTGCCTTCAGTAGAAGGTGTAACAACTTTATCTCCAATTACAAAAAAGATATTCATGGTTCCAACCTCCTGTACATACTTAAATTCCTTAGCATCTAACCATAATACCTGATCAAATCCTTGTTCTCTGGCCAATTTAGCAGGCAATAATGAAGCTGCATAATTACCGGATGTCTTTGCCTCCCCTACACCACCGGTTGCAGCCCTGGAATAATGTTCTTCGGCAAGTAATCTTACCGGTTTATTATAATAAGGACCTACCGGACCTGAAAAAATAACCATTCTATAGTTTGTTGAAGCTTGTACTCCAATCACCTCACCAGTAGCGAACATAAAGGGTCTTATATATAATGCACTTCCTTCATTGGTAGGTATCCATTCACTATCAAGTGTTAACAACTCTTTTAATGCATCCATAAACATATCCTCAGGAAAAGTAGGCATACACATTCTTTCAGCAGAAAAATTGAGTCTTGATGAATGTTCGTCCGGACGTATTAGGCAGACTGTACCATCCACTTGTTTATAAGCTTTCATTCCCTCAAAAATGGATTGTCCATAATGCAGAGCCAGGTTTGCTGGATGAATCATAAATGGCCCAAATTCCATTATCCTTGGATTGTGCCACTCACCATCATTATAATCAGCCATATACATATGATCCGAAAAGACTTTTCCGAAAGGTATGTTATCAAAATCTACTTCAGAAATGCGCGTATGTATTGAGGGCTGAATTGTGATTGGTTTTCTCATCTCTAGGGTTTTATCAAATTTAAGCTATTTTTGCTTCATGAATCAATGAATCTAAAAAAAATATTAATATAATTTTTTGACTAATATGACTCTTAATGGATACTCAATATAATATTCTGTCACCTGATATCTTTGAGAATATTGATATTTTCACTAATTCTACTGAGTATTTTAAGTACCCAACAGAGAAAGAAGTCTTATTGTTTTCAAAAATGACTACTGAAGTTGAAGACAGTTTATTGGCTGATATTTTAAAAGCCACTAAGCTGGATATTGATACTATTGCCATTATTAAAATACCTAAAGAAAATCAAATAACACTTGGAAATTTTTTTGATTCTCATACTTCTAAAACCTGCATTTGTTTTGGTTTAAAAGCTTCAGAGATCGGAATTCATTTTGATCTTAAAGAATTCCTACCTATGATGTTGAAAGGGAAAAAGTTATTGTTATCAGCCTCACTTGATAAATTGGCTCAAAACAAAAATCTCAAAATTGAGTTATGGAAATGCCTCCAAACTGTCTTTAGCATCTAATTTACAATATGAATCAGCTTTTATTTGCAAGCAATAATCTAAACAAACTACAGGAGGTCAATGATATTCTTGAAGATCAATATGAGATAATAGGCTTAAATGATATTGGACATTTTGAAGATTTGGCGGAAGATGGTAATACATTAGAAGAAAATGCTTTACAGAAAGCAAGATTTATATATGAAGCGTATGGTGTATCTTGTTTTTCTGAAGATACAGGCCTTGAAGTACAATCATTAAACAATGAACCAGGGGTATATTCTGCAAGATATGCCGGCCCTCAGAGATCAAGCCTGGATAATATCAATTTTCTATTAAAGAATCTTGAAGATAAAACAAACCGAACTGCCAGATTTAGAACTGTTATTGCATTGATAATAGATGATAATGAATATTTATTTGAAGGTATTGTAAATGGTAAAATTGGCACAAGCATACAGGGCTCAGGTGGATTTGGATATGACGCTGTGTTTATACCGGATGGATACACTCAATCATTTGGTGAACTGTCAAAAGAAATAAAAAAGACTATTTCTCATAGATCAAATGCGATTGCTAAGCTTATCAACTTTCTAAATTCCTAATTAATAATCATTTACTTACCGAATGGAAGTTGATTTACCTTCCTCCCAATTCTATAACCTAAATCCAATGATTCTTTAGCATCCATTCTAAAATGAACACCTAATGGTATCCTTGATTCTGCATTTTCATTTGCCATAGAATAGAAACTTGAAAAAGGCCTTGGGGTACCATTAAACTCTGACCTTCCTTCATGACAACGGTCAGTCATTGCAAAATCAGGTCCGAATTCATAGGTTAATACTTCTGCAGCTGCTGCACCAAATGTTCCATGCCCGGATGGATATGAGGGGAAGTTAGGAGTTACTCCATTGGCAGTTAAATAGGTTTTATAATTAGGATCAATATAATTTCGGATATAACTAACAGGTCTCTCTACCTGGTATTTATATTTCTGGTCCCAACATGCTACTGCAGCATCATTTAAAGCCAAACATATTTTAGTATCAGTAACTAATGCTTTTTCTAAATTGCATTGAGTTAAATCAAATACTTGTTTAGCTATTTCCAGCCACCTCATTGCAGGACTAAATGTTAGTTTGGGAATATCATCACTCCAGAATTCTGCAATCCACTTATCTTCAGCACTACCATTAGTACTGCGATTATATACTTCCAAAGCCTGAGAATAATATAAAGAATTTTTGTCAGTACTGTATGGGATTGGATCAGGAATAGATTTATCTAATTCAGTAATAGCAAATGTTCTGCCCTTACCCCATTGAGGAAATTTACCTCCAGAATAATCAGGGTAGGTAGGCATCCAACAACCCGGAGTAGTCTTCATTGCATAAGTAGGAAATAAATTAAGATAACCTTGAAATGTAACCAGGTCTGATTTAGAAAAATTATAAACAGCTTCAGCTACACTTTGTCCCCAGGCTATAGAAGCTAATTTGCTATTTTCATCAATATTTTTATCATATATGGCAAGTAATTGTTCTTCCAGGGGAGCTACTTTTCCATAATCCTTAGGGAAAAAATGTTTGTACATATATGCTGAACAAGCATTAATAGCTATTGGCCAATTAATTTCAATTCCAGTCTTAATAACAAGTTTTGGAATATTAAGTCCCTGGTAATTGTCGGCAATGGATAAATAATCTGGCATTCCTGGAATAGCAGTTTCATAATTTGCCAAAGCTGTATAAGCAATAACAGAAGTTATGGGGCATGGTCTGTATTCACCATATGCAAATTCAATTTTTGATACTGCTGAATTCCAGCTTGTAATAATTTCAACTGTAGGATAATCTTTTACATTTTTATCTTTACTTATCACTATTACATTCTCTTTTTTACAAGAAGAAACTAAGACAATTATGCCCACCAGCATTAGATAAATGATCGATCTTTTCAAATTAAGCTTATTCATTTTATTTATTTTGAATATTATATTCTAATTGAGTTATTTGAAATAAAAATTCTAATGATAATCTAAACCAGATTCATGCCAAGCTAATTTGGACTATTTAAAGCTCAAATTAATATTGACAATTTATAGATCGGTATTAATTGGGGAGTTATTTACACTTTCTTCAAAACCATTGTTTTCAGGCCATCCTGAGCTTAAACACTGCAAAGATAAGCTATATTAGCTTACCAGACAAATTATTGAAATGAGAAGACAGTTCAATTTATTATTCTTTAAAGTATTCTAATAAATTAAATAATAATTAGAATATTTTAATCCCATTACATATAAATAGGAATAGCATGCTAAATCTTTAAATTAACTTTTTTTGACTACTTGACATTATAGTTTTAAAATCAATATAGATAATAGTCTAATACCTTTTTGTTTACAAATAAGCTTTCTTTAAATATTTAAAAATCAGGATGTTTATATAGGGATTGGAACTATTAGATTTTTATTAAAATACAGATAATCAATTGCTAAGGGTAAATTGATCACTTAACTTTGGCTCAATTCAATTCTATAATCCAAAAAGTGAACATACGACATGAAAAAGCTTTTAATCGCTATTCCTTTAATAGTAAGCCTATATTTATTATCCTGTGTAAAAAATAATTACGCAGTAGGCATAGACCTGATAATAGAAAGCAGCCTAAATAAATATTCTAAGACCGGCTCTCCTGACTGGTATATCATGCCCAATTCTACTGATTATACTTTGCTTCCAAACCAGGATCCTAAAAATCCTGTAACTGCTGAAAAGGCAGCATTGGGAAATTTATTATTCTTTGAAACAGGCCTTGCATTAGAAGCAAAAAATGTAGTTTCATTAGGTACTTTTTCATGCAGCAGTTGTCATGTTCCTGAAAGGAGTTTTACCCCTGGTCGTTTTCAGGGTATTGCTGATGGGGGTATTGGTTTTGGTATTCTTGGGAATGGTAGAGAAAAAAACAGTTTATATCCTGGTGATTCTGTTGATGCCCAGGGAGCAAGACCACTTCCTATGTTAAACCTTACTTATGTTAGGAATGCGCTTTGGAATGGTGCCTTCGGATCATTTGGTCTAAATGTAGGAACTGAATCTGCATGGGGTGTAGCAGACACCCTTACTAAAATTAATTATACTGGAATAGAAGGTCTGGAAGCTAATAATACCAGGGCATTGTTTGTTCATAGATTAGTAATCAACAAACAGGTATTAGACAAGCTGGGTTATACTGAAATGTTTGATAAGGCATTCCCTGAAATACCAGTAGCGCAAAGATATACCAGGATTACGGCTGGAAATGCTATTGCTGCTTTTTTTAGAACAATGTTAACTAACAGGGCACCTTTTCAGATGTGGTTGAAGGGCAACAAAGATGCTATGACTATTCAACAAAAGAGAGGAGCTGTTCTATTTTTAGGTAAAGCAGGTTGTGTGAACTGCCATAATAGTCCTTCCTTTAATAACCAAAAGTTTGCAGCAATTGGAGTTTATAATCTTTATCAGTCCGGTTTTGAAGTATTCAGAACTAATGCAGCTGATGGCAGAAATTTAGGTAGAGGAGGCTTTACGCTTCGAGATGAGGATCTCTATAAATTCAAAGTACCTCAATTATATAATCTAAAGAAAATAGGGTTTTATTTCCATGGTGCAAGTAAAACTTCTATAAAGAAGGTAGTGGAATATTTTAACGATGCAATTCCTGAAAATCCATTGGTACCTAAAGATCGTATAGATCCATTGTTTAAACCAAAAAATTTGACCGCAGATGAAATAGATGATCTGGTTGAGTTTATAGAAAATGGTTTGTATGATCCAGATATTGTAAGATACAAACCTTCTACTGTTAGATCCGGAAATTGTTTTCCTGATAATGATCCTCAGTCTAAAAAAGATACTGGTTGTAACTAATCATTAAGGTAGTGGGGCCATCCTTAAATACGAGTGTAAATATAAATTTATTGATTTTAGTTTAAAGTTCTATATATATCTTTTTCAATTCTAATTTTCAATAGACTTCAGATTTATCTGAGGTCTATTGAATTTTAAAGATCAGAATTATGCCTTTCTAATCAGTAAACTCATAGACATTATTACTTCTGTCTATATCTGCCATCCTTTTTGAAGGATCTATTTCTATTCTTACTGGATCAGATTTTGTTTTATATTCAAGCATATAAGTAGTATTGGGCCATTGCCAGTCCTTCTCTACAATATAAGGTCTTGCATTATTTTCGTTAGGCTTATTGCCTCTCATAAATGGTAAAGGAATATTGATACATTCTGAAGTACCATCCTGGTAGTAAAGTACTAAATCGATAGGCATTGGCATATTCCCAATTCTCTCTAATTCAATAAAGTATTTTCCTGATTTTTTATTGACAGTTTTTATTCCATAATTGATAGTATGGATAGAATTGACCCAATATTCTTTATACCAATCCAGATCTAATCCCGAAGCTTTTTCCATATTTCTCAGACAATCATTGGCATCCGGATGTTTAAAAGACCAATCTCTGAAAAACTCTAACAATCCTTTATCCAGTGCCTTTTGTCCAATAACATAACTTAGCTGATGCAGAAAAATAGCCCCTTTATCATAAGCATTGGCACCATAGGCAGAATTGGTAATATAATGATCAGCGTGGGTAGTCAATGGTTCTTGTCTTCCGGATTTTATATAACCATAATACCCATTGTAGGTTTCTTCCTGAGGGTCTTTGGTGGCATCCGGATTCAATACTGCTTGTGATATATAATTAGAAGAATAGGTGGTAAAGCCTTCGTCCATCCAGGGATAAAGACTTTCATTGAATCCAAGGGCACCCTGGTACCAGCTGTGCATCATTTCGTGTGAGACCACCCCTACCAGACTGGCTAGTGATCTGACACCGGTAATCATAGTAGACATAGGATATTCCATACCACCGTCACCGCCTTGAATTACATAAAAGTTTTTATAAGGATACTGTCCATAATGCTTGTTGGCATAATCAAACATTTTACCCATATAAGACGGTAATTTTTCCCATGCTTCTTTGTACTTTTCATCATTCTGATAGTAGAAATGAACAGTGAGTTTATTAGATATAACAATAGATTTATGCAGATAATTACGATCTGCTGCCCAGGCAAAATCATGAACTTTAGCAGCCGTAAAATGCCATAATTTTTTATTGGAACCCATAAGAATGCTACCTTCATAATTATTGGTCTCCCCGGTTCCAGCGACTAAATAATCCTTATCAATACTAATAGAAACATCAAATGTGCCCCAGTTGCCATAAAATTCCCTGGCAACATATGGGTTCGTATGCCATCCGTCTCTATCATATACACATAGTTTAGGGTACCATTGAGTCATAGTGTAATCAATCCCTTCCTTATTATCTCTGCCACTTCTTCTTATTTGTAGTGGCACCTGAGCCTCAAACTCCATAGAAAGCGTACAGGTCTGTTTAGGATAAATTGGTTTATCAAGGACAACTTCCAGGATTGTCTCATTTACCTCATATTTAAGGTCAACACCATTCTGTTTTAGGTATTTAATCTTTTGATAACCTATTTCAGTTTTATTCAATTTAGAAATCCGGTCTCCAATTCTGGCATCCGGATCAGGAATAGTCAATGATCTGACATCCATGGCTGAACCCGGCTGAAATGCATTGAAATAAAGATGATAATATATTTTTGTTAGAGTGTCGGGAGAATTATTGGTATAATAAAGTTCTTGTTTCCCATCAAATCGGTGATTCTTGACATTAAAATCAATTTGCATATGGTAATCAACCGACTGTTGCCACCTGTCACATTGAGCATTCAAATAAGTATAACTGAAAACAGTTAAGAATAAGATAAATCTCATATCATTCAATTAATTTACCAACATTAGATGAATTTACTTTCCAGTCAAATTTATAATAACAGATCAAATAAAATATGCAACTCGCAATACAAAAGGAAAATAGAGATAGTAATATATTTATTTTAACAGTTGTAAACAAAGCAGCAGTTTTAAACACTGACCCTTCATAATTTACAATAATGGCACCAAAAATGTTATTTGCTGCATGTACACCTAAACTTAATTCAAGCCGGTTATCTTTATAGGCGATAATGGATAAAAATAATCCTGCAATTAAGTAATAAATGAGCATTAGCCCAAACCCAAACCGACCTGTTTCTGGATTGTTTATATGCATAAAAGCAAATACCAGGCTACTCGAAAATATAGCCAATATAATATTTCTGCTAAAGAAATTTATTTGTTGAGTTAAATAGGATCTTATCAGTAATTCCTCAAAACTGGTTTGTATAGGCAAAAGAAGAAAGCCTAAAATTACGAGTTTTAAAAATTTAATATCAGGTACCTGGTATCTATAATTTCCCTTATCAAAAAGATATGCTATTAACTCTAAGACCAGTAATATAAATATCCATAATATAAATGAAAAAACAAACCTCTTATAATCTAGTTTCGTCTCGCCAATAGGCAATATTAATTGCTTAGAAGATAAGTCATGTATAAATCTGAATGAATAAATTAGGGCTGTTAATCCAAATATAAATGGAATCAATAAAGCAGTAAAAAAAAATAAAGGATTTGAGGAAAGGAAAGAATCTAAACTTTGTAATCTCAAAGGAATAGAGCCTAGATAAATCGCCAATGACACAATGATTAGGGTCAGAATAAACCTTAGTGGATTATTTAAACCGGTTTTGAGATTATCTATATAATGAATCCTGTTCAATTCAATAAATTAAAAGACAAAGAACATGAATTTCAAAGAGCTTTAACAACATTTTAGTCCAGACTTTTAAATATATCTTTAATTAAGGCTTACCTTTGTTCAAATATATGTTATGAAAGCTATTAAAAATGCTTCTTTACTTTGGGTTATTGTCTTAATATTTGTTGCTGTTTTATTTAGGTTGATAAATCATCCAGTCAATTTTACACCACTTGGTGCAATGATGTTGTTTGGTGGCGTTCAATCAAAAAAGTTCAAGCTTTCTATACTAGTACCTTTTATAGCACTTTTCCTAAGTGATCTGTATCTTAATAATTTTATGTACCATTCAGACCAATGGACCTGGTTTTACAAAGGGGCACCATGGGTATATTTTGCTTTTGCATTGGTATTTATAATTGGCAGAATATTTCAACCTAAGTTAGGATTAAAACTTGCATTTACGGCTATATCAGGTTCTATCATATTCTTTGTCGTCACCAATTTGGCACTTTGGTACGGTAGTAATTTATATACTAAAGATACAGCAGGATTAGTACAATGTTTTATTGCTGCCCTACCCTTCTTTCAGAACAGTTTATTTGGTGATTTAATCTATAGTTTTGCCATATTCGGAGTCTATGAATATATAAGTATTAAATCCAGATCTGCTACCGTAGCATAACATTAATTTGGAAAAGAAACCTATCACATTTATCACCAGAGATGGTCTTGAAGCTGTTGAGGATGTAGATTTTTATGTTGAAAATACATATTATGTTTTCACTGCTCACTATCTTTTAAGGAGGGGTTTTTGTTGCCAAAGTGGTTGCAGGCATTGCCCTTATGGTTTCAATGATAAAAAGAAGAAATCAACTGACTGAGCCAGAAATTAAACCCCCAAACGCAGATTTTTACCCTCTCCATAAAGCATTGACTTTAAGAAATTTCTTAATAAGCATGAAGTTCTCCCTAAGCTAACTCGCCACCTATACGGAGTAAAGACGGACTTAAGGCGGAGTAAAGACGGAGTAAAGGCGGAGTTAGAAATTCTAACTCCGTCTTTACTCCGTCTTTACTCTGTGTTATCTTTGTCTTATCTCTGAATAACAGTTAATGTTGAGGGAATAATCTATAATGTATAAAGCAAATGAAAAGGGATAACCATTATCCGTAAATAAAAAAGCCACCCTGTATTAATACAAGATGGCTTTAATCTACATTATTATTAACCTAATATTATTCTTCTTTAACAAACTTAAGTACTTGAGGCGAAAGTCCATCTCTTTGAATCTTTACCAGGTAAATACCTGATGATAATTCAGAAGATGATAAGATCATATCATTTGAATCAATCTTAGCTTGTTGTTTCAAACGTCCGTCAACAGTGTATATTTCTATCGTACCGGTTGGAATCTCAAATTCATTCTCAAGTTGTAAATGAAACTGGTCTTTTACCGGATTAGGAAATAATCTGTATTGACTGGAAGTTTCAGGCATTCCTGGTAATCCTGCAGGTGTATTAAATGTAGAAGGATTACTAAAAGCAGTATTACAATTTGCTTTTACATGCCAGGTATAATTGGTAGCAGGTTGTAAACTACTTAACACTTGTGATATTCCAGTAATATTACTGACCACAGTCCAGGATACACTTGTAGATACTTTGTAAATCAAAATATATGAAGTAGCTCCCGGCACCTGAGCCCAATTACAAACTACTGAAGTAGGGTACATATTGTTTACAAATAATCCGGTAGGGGCGGTGCATCCACCTGAAAGTGGGGCAGTAGTAAAAGTAATCGCAGTTGAATAGGAAGAGCAATTTGCCTTTATCTGCCAATTATAAGTGGTTGAAGCTAAAAGACCTGACAAGGTAAATGTGTTAACAAATACTGGTGCCAAAGTCGTCCAACTACTTGAACTTGCAGGTTTATATTGTATAGTATAGCTACCGGCACCTGATACATAATTCCATCCTAAAACAGCAGAACTACTGTTAATAGATGAAGTAGTAAGATTAGCTGGTGGATTGCAAGAACCAGACAGAGTAGTAAAAAATGCATTGGCTGAAAATGCAGAGCAATTTGTTTTTACATGCCACTCATAATTGGTATTATTTAATAATCCTGAGATAGTAAGGAAAGTACCTGTAGTTGTTCCTGCTGTAATCCAATTTCCAGAGGTACTTACACGATACTCTATGGTATAAAGACTAGTATTAGGCACAGAAGCCCAAGAAACTGTTGCAGAATTAAATGTAATATTATATGACAGCAAAGAAACAGGGGCCAAACATGTTACAGAATTAGTTGTAAATGTTACTGTACCCGAATATGCAGAACAATTTGCCCTTACATGCCAATCGTATGCCGTGCCTGGTGTTAAATTTGTAAAAGATATTGCTGTCGAAGTTGTGATAGTCAATGTAATCCAAACAGATGAACTTGTCGGTTTATATTGTAAGATATAATTCACGGCACCACTCACAGCAGACCATGATAATACTGCTGAAGTTTGAGTAATAGAACTTGTATTCAATCCTGTTGGTACAGCACATTCACCAGTTCCGGAAGTTGTAAAAGTTGCAGTAACAGAATAATCAGAACAATTTGCTTTTACGTGCCAGTCATAAGCTGTGGAAGGAGCTAGCCCATTAAACGTAATTGACGTCTGAGATAAAGTTATCAGATTTATCCAAACACTAGATGAAGATAGTTTATATTGAATTGTATAACTTGTAGCTCCACTTACCGCCGACCAAGATAATAAAGCAGAAGAGCTGGTTATATTTGTGGTACTTAAATTAGTAGGTGCTGAACATCCACCTGAACCCAGTGTAGTAAAAGAGGCTATTGTCGAATATACTGAACAGTTTGCCTTTACCTGCCAATTATAGTTAGCTGAAGCAGCTAATCCCGTTAGAGTGGTCGAGGTAGTTGATATTGGTGATAGTGTTGTCCATGTACCCGAACTGGCTAATTTATACTGAACGGTATAATTAAGTGCTCCAGATACTGCAGCCCATGATAAAACTGCAGAGCTACTTGTTATAGATGAAGTTAAAAGATTTACCGGAGCATTACATCCTCCAGAAGAAGTAGTCGTAAAGCTCTGAGTAGCAGAATAACTGGAACAGTTTGCTTTTACTTGCCAGTTATAAGTGGAAGAAGCTAATAATCCTGTAATACTTAAAGAAGTTCCTGTTATTGGTGCCAGTGTGGTCCAGGTAGATGATGATGCTAATTTATACTGAACTGTATAATTACTAGCTCCCGAAACTGCAGGCCAGCTAACAATTGCAGATGAACTTGTAATAGAAGATGTTTGCAGGTTAGTTGGAACACTACAACTAGTACCAGAAACTGTGGTAAAAGAAGCAATCGTTGAATAATCTGAACAAGATGTTTTTACCTTCCATTGATAATTTGAATTTGCAGCCAATCCAGTCAGATTATAGGCATTCGTTGCTGAAGTACCTGCAGTTATCCATGCAGTGGCTGTAGCCAGTTTATATTGAATAGTGTATTCAGTGGTATTTGGTACAGCTCCCCAATTCAGGGTTGCGCCATTAGAAGTTATATTGGTAGTTGTTAATCCGGTGGGAACAACTCCATTCTGTGCAAGACAACCGGCATTAGTAACTTCAGTACGGATCTTATTTCCGGGCAATGGTCCGAAGCCATTGTTAAAATTGATGCCATAGTTAGTTAAATGACAATAACTCATAATAGTTCCTCCATTTACAGGAGGAGGACCCGGAGCACAGCCACCTTCAGTAGTATAGCAATTATCAATAGCGCCTCCTGGCCATGTGCAAGATTGTGTATGTGGTGAACCAAGATTATGTCCTAATTCATGGGTTACACATTCAATAGTCCAACTAAATGTCGGAACATTTGAATAGGTATTATAAATGGCACTTACTCCAAAAGCATAAGCTTTTACACATAATACATCTACGTAAGCAATTCCTCCGCCCAGATTTCTGGTAGTAAGGAAATGAGCTACATCACCATTAAAGTTTGGTCCTGTAGTAGAAAGAAAGGCATTCAGAACAGCACTGGTAGAATTTAAATTGGCATAAGGATCAGGAGTGTTCCAAACTACAATTTGAGATATTTGTATATCAATATTCTCATTTTGATATAAAGTAGCTACCTGATTAAAGAAAGCAGTTACATAGTTGGTCACATTATCAACATTAGAACCTTTATCCTGATACATTTTGTAATCACACTCAAAATATACTTTTACTACTTTACAAGCTACTCCTCTTTCATCACTTGCTGTTGGTCTTTCAAACCTGTTATCAAGTGATTCTGAAAAGCAATTAAATGCAGGATGAGGTTCTAATTTTTCATTGTAAACTGCATATAGATCAGTTTCGTTTTTAATTTTTCCTATTGTATAATCACCTTTTGAACTTGAATAGAAACCAGAAACTTCATTATTAAAAAAGCTCAAAGCTGCTACAGATTGATTATCACCTTCTATAATTCCGCGGTAGTGTATTCCTTGTTCATAATTAATGCTTTTATTTTCGTTTCCTTTAGTACTTAGTATAAAATCGGGTGCAGTTACTTCAACTTTTGCCAGTAATAGTTTGACAGTTTCATGAGCATTTACAGGTAAATTAATCTCAATCATCACTGGATTATCTACCAATAAGGATGCTAGTGTATTGTTATTAATTTCAAGAAAATGTCCTTCTTTAAGTGTGGGTACGGATCTTGTAGGGGCGGCTAGTTTGTACAAATCAGGATTTGTAACACTTGACCTCGACTGTGTGGTTATCCACTTTGCAATGTTGTTGGGATTCTGTCCATTGACAGCAAAAAGAATCATCATTAAAAAACTAGTGATGACTACAATACGGAATCTGGTTTTCCTCATCTACTTTAATTTAGTTAGAGACAGTTAAATAATAAGTTAATCAAAACGAATACAATCGTTTGCAGGGTTTGTACAAAGTGTTTGTGCAAAAATTAAATATCTAAAGAGGAGAACTTAAGTATAGAAACTTATACAATGAATAAAATTTTCTTAACCTCTTTATTTCTTCATAAAACAACCTTCATTTTTGTTTTATGAAAGACATGATAATTAATAAACGTTTAATTAGGACTAATTATTGCTTTAGATAGCGTTAGAAATTTAATCTAAATAAGATGTTTTTATTTCCAACTTCAGGTTACTAGACAGTAAAATTAGAAAAGAAGTTCCAGCTAGAAAAAATTATTGAAAACTTTAACATATACCCTTAGTGTTTAATATATAAAAATTGATGCTACATATTAATATTTAAGGGCTTTTTGGTATTGGAGGAAATGAATTAGCTTTTTCTATGATGCTGATAAAAATTGGTGAAAACTCCAGTATTTGAGGTCATTTGTTATGGTAAAAATTATTCCAAACACCAGCAATGTAAGTGCGCAATATACTACCCAATACCACAATCTTAAAAATTTGCTGGCAACTGACAATTATTTAAAAAATAGCAAATAAGCAGCAACTCCTCAAAAAAACTATTCATTTTTTCATACTTTTCAAGCTTTGTCTCCTCCCAAGAACGAACAAATGGGTTCGCCCCTACAACTTTTCACTTTTTACTTATCACTCTTCACTTAAATCTGGCAACTGACAACATTAAAAAGCCTCCGGTTTTACAACCAGAGGCTTACAGATGCGAATGAGTATTACTATTTTTACAGACTTTGTTTCATATTTGAGGGAATACATTGGTTAATCAGATTACTCCATTTTTCAGCTAATAAGAGTTCTCCTGCTAAAGTCAACCTGTCAGTTTTTGAATTATAAAACTCTAATACAATATTGCTTTTCTTATTATCTATAAAATCAAAGACTATTTCTACTTTGTCAATGACCGTTTGGGGGGATCCTTCATTTATACTTACAGACCTGGTAGTTTTCAATACTTTTGATCTCTCTATATCACTGAGTTTTAATACTTCAGTTATGTGAATATCTTTTATTTGCCTGGAAAATAAGATGTATTGTGAATTTAGATCTAAGCCAATTGAAGAGTTTCCCCATATTTCAAATTGTCCTGTCTTAGTCTTATTCTCTTCTGCTAAATTGGACAGGATATTAAAAATATGTTTTTCTCTTTTCTTCTTATTAATGTTCAGTATGACGAATGGCACTATACAAATTAATGCCACTATAATACCTACTATTGCGGTACCTAATTCCATTTATAAAACTTTAATTGATTAAAATAAATAACAAACTGCCCCGTATAATACTGATCAGGCAATATTGCTTTTTTAGATAAAAATTAATGATGTAAAATAAAATGGACTACCAGAAACTATGGAAGGGAAATATTATTAAGCTTTGAAGAAGCTTAACAAGAAAGACATTAGAATAGAAAATATATAGTGATAATATATTTTCATAGAGGAGTTCTGATGTATAAGCTCCTGCATAGCTTTCTTTAAAAGGTATTTTTAATGAGTTGAAAACTACATTATGTACTGTTGGTACAGAGTTTTCAGCATGTGCTTTAAGGCTAAATACTTCAGATGACCAAAATGGGCTGCAATCTTCGGTAAATGCATTACTATAAGGTGAAGTATTTAATGAAGCATTAACCGTATTAGTATTGTATGTGCTGCTAATATAACCATACAATAAGATGAAATTAATAAATAAAAATGCTTTTAGTGCTTTCTTCACAATGCAAAGATATTGTTTTTTAATGTGATTAGTTATTTTTACAAACAAGCTTAGTCTAAAAAAAGTTTTATCCTCCTACTATTGCATGGGAAGATATAGATTTAACATTTTTAAATAGCCAATAATCTTTTCGGATTCAATACCTTATGCTCACAGCCACTAAAAATGAAAGGATAATTTAGACTCAGTTTAGACAGCGGTTAGACCCCAGAGGAGAGGCTAATGGGATCTAATGGGATCTAAAAATTAAAGCTTATTGATTAATTGTTAAAAAATAGTGCTTAGTGATTAACAAGCCAATGACATTATTATGCTCTCAAAGTAAAAGACATGGAATAGGACATAAGTTTTACTATTTAATTTTTAATTACTATTAGTTTCAACCCCGATATGTATTTACCATTAGCTGATGCTGTAGCGGCTGGGTTCACCCTGCCCTGATTGAGAATTTCATTTCAATATTAATCATCATGATCATTATTGTTAACTATTTGGGTACCTATAACTGACACCCCTACAATTTAGCCACTTTTCCGCTTTGTAGAATCTTGTCTCCGCTAGTAATATTATAATAATACATTCCCGGCGCTATTCCATCCAGGTTAAAATCATAATAAGGCCCGGCTCCCCACAGCATTTTAGCGTACACCACATGACCTAAAGCATCATAAATATAAAAATAGCTTGCTTCTTTTAAAGGGGATAAAAGCTCAAGCATCAGCATGTGTGCTACCGGGTTGGGATAGATCGTAGCGATTTTCTCATCAGGCAGAGGCTCTTTTGTAGCGGTATATAGAGAATATAAGTATTTACATTTAGTGTCAATTCCATTAGGATTACTTACAGTTAGACACACTTCATAGTCTCCCGTGATTTTATAATCATGAACCGGGTATCTTTCAGTACTGGTTGATCCATCTCCAAAGTCCCATTTCCATACTTGTGGGTCATAGTAGGAGAGATCCGTAAAATCAAAATGAGAAGGAAAAGCCACCGCTCTTTCGTAATTAAAGTTAGCCACCGGAATATTGTCAATACCTAGAGTATCGCAGGCACTCCCATCAATTGGCCCAAGCCGAAAATTAGGAAAATTAGGCAAGCTTAAATTATAATGAGGCATTGTTATAGCAAATTTTCTAAAATCACATGCCTTGCCTTCTCTTTCCGGATGATTAAATTCATGTAGCCACCTGGAACTACTTATTGAATTCATATAAATTTTGCCATCCGGGGCATTGTTCATCATAAAAAAATTAGCTAGCAAAGTATCAAAAGCCTGGTAAGCATTTAAATCAAATATATCAATCAATTTTATGCTATTTTTAATATCTGATGTTTTAAGATCTGCCTGGTATAATTTTACCTGGCTGTTAAAATACAAAAACCTACTATCTGGAGAAAAGCACATACCACCAATTCCACTAATTGTATCTTTTATCGAAAAAAATCTTTCATTAGAAAGTGTACCTGTACACCTGTCAAAATCCAATAAATGGATTCTTATTTCTGTTTTTTTAGGTCCAATATTACTATATGCATACATTGAACCATCAGGGCTAAAATAATGTTGTCCATAGCCGTCTATATCTGGTTCTCCAATTGTTTGCATTGGCAATTCTATTAAATTTTTTGGTGTTTGTAAAAATAGAAAGAATTCAGGCTTAGCATCTCTTTTATTAATAATCCACCAATCTCTTCCATTAGCATGTCTAACAGCATTCATATGAAAACCTAAATATTTTAAATCCTTAAAACTAATATTTTTGGAAATTACTTTCCCTAATCCATTATTTGCTTTAATATTGACAGTTGTTTTTAATAATGATAAGACACTATAGAAATCTACATATAATTCGGATTGCAAACAATGATACATAATATAAATACTATCATTTCCTGGTTGTGGGAGTATAATCCCTCCTTGTAAAGTGCCATAACCATTTCCCTGAGTATCGACCCCAATAGGATTGTCAACTTTATAAGGTAGAAAATTAATGGAATCTCCATTTTCCATGAATTGATGATTCTTATTCATTATAAAACTTCCATCTGAATAAAATAAAAGATTGCCATCTTTGTCGGAAATACTGGCATCGAAGAGTGTGAAATTTCGCAGGATATCTTGATGCAATATATGAATAGAATCACCTTCAAAAGTTAATTTTATTCCTCCCCATAATGGGCCGGGGATCTCTGTATTATAACCAAATATCCATGTGTTATCTTCTTTTTGCGCCAAAGACAAAAATGAAAATGAACATAAAATCAAAGTTAAATACAGGGATCCCTTTCCCATTGTTAATACCATTTAATTTTTAATTACAATTAATTTCATTCCTGATATAAATCTACCATCTACACTTATTCCCTTAGCAATATACACACCAGCTGGGATATTTGCAAGTGAAACAGTCATTTGTGTATTTTCTTTTAATAATTTCCATTTACTAATAATACTTCCATTGATGTTCAAAAGATTAATTTCTAAATCCTCATCATTACCTTTTCTTAAGAAGGTAAGTTCATCTGAAGCTGGGTTAGGAAACATTAATAAATCTGTAAGCTTTTGATTATAAGTATGCAAAATAGGTAGTGAAACAGTGGAGCAGTTGAACAAATAATTTGCTTCTTCAAATAAACTCCGTATGGCTCTTGCCCGATAGACAGAACTTCCTCCTTCATCCGGACATTGGTCAGCAATATCTCTTACATCGTCCATTTCCGGACTGGTAAGATAAAGACTATCTCTGATGTATAAATCCATAATGTATTCATTAATCCGTTTTTCATTCAATATATAATCCTTAGGGTAAGATAAACCTGAATTGAATGTCTGCAAAGTATCTAATGCATTAAATCTGTAATTATGAGTTGCAATGACATAAGTTAATAAGGTACTATCAAGATCATGTAGAACTGTAAGTAAACTATCTACATAATAATTATATGCAGATCGCAAAGTGGAATTTGAAAGAGAAGTTAATGTTTGACCTGTAGTATGTAATGTTGCAATAATTGTATCAATTCTCAATTTAGCTCCAGTAATATGAGTTTTATAAGGACTATAAGATAAAATCGTATTCAGTTCATTCGAAACATAAATATAGGAACCATTTAAAGCACTAGTTAATGAATCAACATAATCAAGGACATCAGAATCGAAACTAACGGTATCTCTTGAACCATTTACCAGTCTTATTAAATTATTATCCGAATACCATCTGAATGATAATGTATCATTAAAAGGAAAAGAATCACGAACCAAACTCGAATCCATTCTACTTATAAAAGGTGTTCCTGGTGGTGGTGCATCGCAACCATCTCCTGAAGAATATGTTCCTAACGTTACTAAACCTGATGGAGTATAAGGACTCGGTTTATAATCGCTTGCTAATCCATTATCAATTAGAAATTCAGACTTAGTATATACTTTGGGAAGGCCTGAATCGTGAATTAATTCATCTATAGATGAAGAACTTCCCGGCCATTTATTGAAATTATTATATTGCGTTCCGATTACCCCATTTTCATTTAAGTGAATACCATATTTGAAATCATATCCATCTGAAACTGAAGGGTCTTCGCTGAAAGTATTTTCTGCAAGAAGGCTTTTATCATTCATATTATTAAATTGCATTCCACTTCGCAAATCATGAATAAAATTACATGTATAATTGTTGTTGTAATTCATATCCCCATAGATACCGTCATTCCCAGCATCAATAGATAACAGTTCGAAAATACCATATGCGCTAATTGAATTACCAGAAATGTGATTATCTCTTACATCCAATTTTGTACAATTAGTGATTTCCACAGCTGAAGCAACAGAAGCTCCCGGGATTGAAATATTATTTTCTTTAAAATTCAATCCATTTACATTACTCAATAATACACAATTTGGAGAATCATGAGCACTTATTTCATTATTTCTAATATTTCGACCAACAAGTGATTTATTAGATTGGCCCATTTCTTGTAAAGCCAGGGCATAACCATAAAAATAATAACCACTATTACTTATAGTATCTTCATGAACATCAAGTTTTATATTAGGTACGTAATTATTAATTACAATTCCATCTCGACTGGTATTAAGTGTGCTTTTTATTATTTCAATATCAGCTATTGGAATTAAATTACGAATATTAATTCCATTCATAACATTATTAAAATAACAACTTCTAAACTGATTTAATTCATAATCATTTACAAAGATTCCATTTTGACAATTTATAAATTTAGTATTTCTGGAAATATCTGGATATAAGCCAATTGATATTATCTTTGTCCCATCACTACTACCCAAAATTGCAAATCCTTCATCATAAGTGTCATCTAAATCTGTTGGAGGTATATTCCTAAATTCAGAATTCATTAATGCTCTTAATCCTGAATTAATTAGCAAGTATCCATATTTATGATGATTGTAGATATTTACCTCATTTGTTGCAATCGTACCAACTTTACAAAAATTTGTTAAAGTTGTTTGATAACCAATAACACAAGCAAAACTCCAGGGAGAATAAGAAACATTGTAGTCACCTGGGCTAGGCGCAAGATATTCACAAACTTCGCCCCCATTTGAATTAAGAGGAAGTGTACAGTCAAAAACATTTCCATAAAATGAAACAGGTAAAACATGTGTACCAAATAATCCATTTTTATTGACCATGATGCCTACTAGATTTCGATTAAACCTTGTATTCGTTACTTCTAATAAATCCCCAATACCATCTAAATCAATGGCATAGTAAGCATCCTCTATATGAGAATGATGCTGTATTGTCAGCAACCCTCCATTTCCTACTCTTATTCCTGTCCAAAGATTTTCACAAGCAAATATTTTAGTGCTATCTATAGTAAGCTTATGGTTTTTATTTATTTGAATCATAGCTTTTGGCCCCATTTTAATTATACAATTTATAAATGAGAATTCACTATTGACTACAAACATCCCATCAATAGTAATATTCTGGCCTGTAATTGAAGAAATTCCTAAAGAGGATGTATTGGTTACACACCCAGGGTCTGTGGCATAATGAATAGCAAAATCAAAATTACCATACTTATCGCATAATCTGTCAGGGCAAGAATCAATAACAATAATGGTGTCATAAACCCACGGACAATCATCAAGCTGGTTTCCATGTATCACGGTATAAGTACCATTAGTTTCATAAAGATGTGTTGGATTTATATCTGTACTTGTAGTTCCGTCGCCAAAATCCCAACTGTGGTTACCTGTTTCTGAATCAGATGTAAAAACAAACGTGCAACCATCCAATTCATAATCAAATCCTGCATTCGGTACAGGTACATAAACATGAATAGGAGTGCTCGCTGTATCAGAACCACATAAATTATAGGTTATATGTGTTACTGTATAAGTTCCAGTAGCAGCATAAGTGTGACAAGGATATATATTGACCGAACTGTGTCCATCACCGAATAACCATAAATTACTTTGACAGCCATCACACATATTTAACATCCAGTCAAAACATACAAGTCCACAATTATGATCAACGTAAGTAAATTCAGGAGTTGGAATCGGGCCTGTTCTTTGGTCAAAAAAACTAGGCACACAACTTGCATTATCCCAGCAACCGCTTTGATCAATTCTTACTATCGCACAATTGTCAATTGAATCCTGAAAACAAATACAAACAGGTGTCCCTTTCCAATAAAACGAATCACAAGTCATTGCATCTAAAGTTGTATTTAAATATAAACCGTGGAGTATTTCATTAAAAGGTCCGGTATCTGTGATTTTTAAATAATCTGATACCTGATCTAGGATTTTAATATGGTTTTCAAAAAAATCAGAGGTGTTACATATTTTAATTTTGAATGTATACCAACCATATTCGGGATCGCCAGTATCAAGATTTTGCCCTAAATTGGTTTTTTCAATTGTAATTGGTGGGGTGGGTACAATATTTATGAAAGTATCAATTGTAATACCATTTTTACAGCTGTCTAATGTATTGACGAATAAAATTATATGTTGCGGGACTTCAAAATACATATCATCATCTGTAACATCAAATACTGCTTCTAAATTTATGCACTCTCCGGGAGCAATTGCTCCTGCAGGTAAAGTAAAGCTTGTACTTGGAAAAAAATCATTAGGCAGTAGACTTAATCCGGCAGGTACTGTAAGATCAAAACTTAATTCTTCTGACGGGATTGCAGAAGATGGATTACAAATTTCATATATAACAGACATTTTACCAAATGGACAAGGAGTATATGGAACTATATCATTAATTTTAACCGTATAAGGAAACTTATTAGGATCGTTTTCAACTTTTACATTATCAAGCAAAGCCCAACTTCTATAACTTGTAAGCATAGTACTAACTACATGACTGATATATATGTAGTTCCAGTCTTCATCTGTATTATTTGTGACGGGTACTGTAAAATGATGAAGTGATGAATAAGTTGTTGAATTTGCAAATGGCAAAGTTACTTCATAATAATTTCCGGTGGTACCGGGCGTGGTATAAACGTCTACATTACCAACTGGAAAACCTGTTGAAAAATCAAGCCTGAGTTTAGGGGTAAAAGTTGTACCTGAACAAGCTTCAAAAGCCAAGGCATCAAATTCTATCTCAGCACTACCTCCAGGAGGAATTGAACTACAAAATGGAAAGTAAACTCCCGATTTATAAGGAGTTCCTGAATTAGGAGAATTGGTTAAAAGTTGAACCATATTGTTTCCGTCAGAAGGTCCAATATATAAAGAAGGATTTCCTATACAGGAGACATCCTTATAACCATGAATCCATGTGGGTATATTTGTAGGCGCACCAAAATAAAAAGTATTAACACCATATGCAGTTCCTTTTGCATGTTTAATATTTAGATCATCATTACTGGTTACAGATTCAAAACTACCATTACACAGAAGATCACATGTTGATCCGCAGCAATCAGGTATGTCCGGGTGAGGCACATAAATACAGATGCTCCCATCTTCACACTCACCACCTGAGCAATTTGCGGCCACCGTATAACAAAAACAATAATAACCAGGTGCAGTAGCAATAACTGTAAATGTTGGGTCAAAAGGATTTCCGTTTGAAACAATATTTAATCCATCGTGCTCTCCACAAATAGTATAAAAAACTGTATAAGCATGATAACCAGAAGGAAGAACATCGTTATTTAAAAAGTCATCAGAAGTTAAAACAAGTGTGTCATTTAAGGGTATAGTAAAAACACCATCATCCTCAACTAAAACAGGATCACAATTTGTACAAGAGGTATCAATTGGAAATCCCATTCTGCAAAGAATGTCTTTTTCGTCTTGTGAAACCTCCCTAACTTTTGTATTTATTGCCAATGTTGGATGCATTACATAATGAGGATTTACCATAGTACAATTATTATTTAGGTGACTTACTATGTTGCCCCTTACGGGTACTGCTATACCTATGCCACCTACAGGTACTTTTAAACCACCTCCATCATAAAAAAATATTTTACTATCGCAAATAGTATTTACATTTTTGTTGTCTATAAATGTGTAATCTGTTATATTTGGCGTTCTTTGATCACAACACATTATATCCTCCACAGCAGGTTTAAGAAAAAATTTATTTAAGGTGTCATATTCAGTATATAAAAATTTATCGTAAATACTATATTTATTACTATACACCAATTGATCAAAAACATTAAACATTAAAGAAGCAAAACCCAAAGTGTGAAGTGCCTCATGTAATGTCACACTAAATAAATCATAGCCCGCAACAGCACCGCCAGGACCATCATTATCAATGGTATGCCAATTGTCAATAAGTTGATTATACATAATATAACCATGCTTCATATAGTTATTTGGATTATCTGAAAGAATTGCTTCTTCAACTAAGCTTTTAGCCATTCCACAATTGTCTTCATAATAACCGGACGCAACTGCGAGTATTTGCTTTGTTAAAAGACTATAATTGTCCTGGAAATACCCTTTTGTCAAATAGATATTAATTAATGCATCTCCATTCTTAGGGGTTATAAGCCCTGATAAATAATAAAATGTTGAGCAAATAGTTATCTGTTCAGACGATGTAAAATTACCTTCAAAAAATAGTTTATAATAACCACTTGTACAAGTAGTCAGTTCTTCAGAATTTGTTTGATCAATTGTTAATTCCTGTAAAGAATAATTATTTTGGAACCTATCAATATATCCTTGGCCTGGTTCATTATTAAATTGCTTTGTATAAACGCCGCAGGTTAGAGTGTCTTCCTGTGAATATAGAGGCTTATAAAACAAAAATAGAATTATCAAATTCAAAAAGATGAAAACATTTTTGCTCTGGAACTTTTGATGTTTATTTGTGGCCATTAAATTATAATTTATATATTTCATAATTTTTAGGATTTAGAGTACTTAATAAAATTAAAATTCAGTTATACCAGCATTTTGCCATTATTTTAGTGAGTAGTATTAATTTCAATACTAAAAATAATCGCATTCAAAACGAACAAATAATAATTTGGCAATAAAATAAACTAGCACTTACCTAGTTGTTATTTTCATTAATTTTAACTAGTAATTCAATCACAATCCAAGAATTCATATGCCTTAGTAATGAGAATTCACACTAAAATTTACTAATTAATTGAATTTGACTTTCAGAAAAAATAATTACTTGTAGTTTGACAATTTTACTATTTTGCTAGTCTAAAAGGATAAGCAAAACACTATTGTAGAAGTATGCAAATTAATATTGCTATTCTAATTTGATTGTTAAATTAAAGGTTCTAACTATTATGTGAAAATAATTAAAATGTAATATTAATTTTAAATTTCGGGAATAAGTTTAACTTTCTCTAATCATAATACGCAACAATTTAATGGTTAGTAATCAGAATTTGTTTTAACCTTAATATTCAATTGTCCCTGACTTCCAACTTAAATTCAATTGGTTATGTTCTCATTCTATTAATTAATGAGTTATTATAAATAATAATGTAAATATATTTCATTTAAATATTCACTTGATAATTTTGAATAACCTAATATTAGCTACTCTGTAACATATTAATTACAACATGTTATAAAGAAAATACACCCACACTGCTCTAATAAGGAAATTAAAATTTAAGATATTTTAGGCTTTTAATTAAACCGTCACAAACTTATTTTTTATAGAAATTTCTTTTAAATCAGCTAAATTTTTCGCACCAGTCTTTTGCCGGATAATTCTTCGAATTTTATCAATAGTAGACTTACTTTTTGTTAGTTTTTTTCCTATTTCTTTGGAGGAATTGCCTTCAAGAAGATACATTATAATCCGAATTTCTGTATCTGTTAATCCGAATGCAAATTCAATTGAATTTGAATCTGATCTGACATTCATTAAATATTCCATCACGGAAATAGCAAAATGATTATAATAGCGACCTTGCTCAAAACAAGTTTTTATTGCATTATACAATTCATTTGATTCAATGTCTTTTAAGATATAGCCATTTGCCTTTGCTTTAATAATGTTAATTACATCTAGCTTATTTTCTCTCTCTGAAAGAAATATAACTTTGGATTGCAAGCCTAGTTTTTTGATTTGACTTATAATATCTAGACTATCCATTTCTTTGAGATGAAGGTCACATAAAATAATATCAATGGAAGACTGTTTAAGTTTATGTAAAAATTCAGGAGCATTAAGAGCCATTAACATTATTTTTATGTCCTGATGAGTTTTCATTGAGGCTTTATACCATTAAGGTAAATCTCACTATTATCAAGAATGGCTACATTAATTTCCATTTTTTTACGGTTTAGGCAAGGAACTATTTTTATTTTATTTCATCCACGTATTAATTAGATTTATCCTCAAAGGTAATGGCTATTAAATTTATTGTCAATGTAACTTTTGTTATATGTTCCATTGAAATTTAGTGATATAAATTAGAATCTCAAAATATTTTAATTCACAAATTCAGTAGCTAAAATTAATGTATAAAACTGATAATTAAAATAAGGGTTAGCTTCCATTATGAGACAAGAAACCTAATTGTTTGTAAATCAATATACTTATTTACAAAATTTCGTAAAACCCGCACAAATTTTCGTAAAACCCGCACTTTGATTTTTATTGTTTTAGCAACCCGGTTAATTATTTCAGAATTTACACTTAATAGTGAATACAAGTAACTGGATTTTCGATTTGATCATCTTAAGTACTTTAGATAAATCCTGAATAGCTTTTAAAAAGATAAGCTCCTCTTTTATATGAATAATCTTTTTACTCTATTATTCCATTAGGATTAATTCCATCAATATTGTAAATTTCCATAACTCAGTCAGTTATTCTGACGGCACACCAATACCCCCCAAACATCCTATGGCACCCATTGGTGTAGTAGCCAAATAATATTTGTTTATATTTTGTATATAATATAAATAACAAATTATTAACAAAATATTATCGATATTAATCAAAATAATTACAACTTTTGGTATAGTTATTGCGTTATATAATAGAACCAATTATATTCCTGAAAACGTTCGGGAATTGGGTCTTGATAGGCTAATAAAGACCAGTAGGGTGAATGGTGGCATTTACTAAGTGCGAAGCTATGTATACACCCGATCGATTATATAAGCACAATTGACATATTCAATTGAAAGTTCTTTGACAATTTGGAAAAATTAAGATTTAGCTTGAGCTTAAGGACTTGCATGTTTCATAATGAGAATTACGGCCTGGCATATAGAAACCTCTCTTATCCTCACCCTTAAGCTCAAGCTTATTTAATAACACTGCGAATCTTATTATTATACATGAGAATTTTATCTTTATGCAACCAACCTAAATGAACAGCTAAACGTCTCAATATTGCTTAATAAAAAGTAACACTTAAAACACTATGGAGAATAAAACCGGAGATGATATTGGATTAGAAGATATAAGGAACTATTTGAAATCTATAAAATCCTTCTATTCTAGACTCGTAAGCTTTTTAGTAACCTCAATTAAACATTATAAAGCCTTTATCATAATTGGTATTATCCTGGGTGCCGGCTTTGCTTGTTTTAAAGATATTAAGGATAAACCTTACTACTTTGGCAAAGCTTCCTTTACTTATAATGAACTCCATAAACGTATCTATGGTGAGATGATAGACAAGCTAAGAAACCTTACCATAAGTGAATCATTTAAGACCCTGGGTGAGAAATTAAAGCTAAGTGAAAAAGAAGCAAGTGGAATATTAGATATTGTAGCTGTAAATATAGCAGGTTCTCCATTATCAGAAGATCAGTCTGATTCTAAATTGCCTTTTTATATCAGGGTTAAATTGATAGACAGAAACCTGGCTGACACACTACTTCATTCTTTAGAAAATTACTTTAATAATAATTATCAGACTAAGGCCATTGTAGCCACCAATTCAAAGCAAATGGCTGATAAAATAGCATTCTTTAAGTCCCAGCTAACAAAACTGGATTCTTTAAAAAGTTCTTACCGTTTTTACCTATCTACTAAAACCTATAATACTGCCAACAACACGATTAATACTTTTAATCCTATAGATCTTTATACAGAATCAGAAAAACTATTTAATGCAACTTCTGATCTTGAGTCTATTTTAAAAACCTACAAGGCAGTCAAAATACTGGATCAGTTTATACTCAATGATGTTCCTGTCAAAACCCCATTGGCTGTATTATTAATCCTTTATATGGGCATAGGTTTTATTGCAACTACCCTATTAAGTCTTTTTTTGTATGCTTTAAAGATGATATAGTTTGAAGGATTTCTTTATGTCAAAGAACATCAGGAATTCTGCCTGGAACTTAATAGATATCTTTCTATATCCATTTCTTTTTCTTATTACCACCCCTTACTTTATTGACAGATTAGGGGAAAAAGAATTTGGAGTCTGGATGCTGGTAAACAGTGTCATGATCACCATGCAGGTTTTTAATTTAGGCTTGGGTACAGCAGTATTTAAACATGTTGCGGCACATTTAAGTGTAAAAGCATATGATAAAATAAAACTGACCTTTAATACCAACTTCTCTTTGAGCTGTCTTATTCATATTGCCTGTATTCTGGTAAGTGTTTCTCTCGCTATTGGAGTTAAATATTTCTCCTTTTTTAAGATTGAACCGGCATATATTAATTTAGTAAGTGGTGGTATTGTACTGGGAGGAACCATAGTTGGTTTTAAGTTTTATGAACAACTGGTGAGTTATACTTTTAAAGCATTTGAAAGATTTGACCTGGCAGCCTGGATAAGCAGTGGTACTAAGCTCACTATACTTTTTTTGAACATTTTACTGGTATATTTTGGGTATGGCTTAATCACCCTTTTGATTTCAGGAATTATTATATCCTCTCTGGGTATATTAATGGGAATATTATTCATCAAAAGACTTATTCCGGCTTTTACTTTAAGTTTTCATTATGAAAAAACCAGTATTAGACATGAGCTAAAATTTGCGGTCTGGCCGTGGTTTCAGTCTCTTGCTATTATTATTACTTTTCAATGTGACCGGTTTTTTGTAGTGACTTATATTGGTTTAGCCACCCTGACCTATTATGGACTGGTAGCTACTATGTTTAATCATATTCATATGGGATTTAATGCCATTGCTCCATGGCTAGCACCAAAAATAACCAAGCTTAAAACCCAGGGAAAAGAGATTAAAGAACTTTACCTTACCACCCGCAATTTTTCTTTAGTGATCTCTTTAACTGTATTGCTTGTTTTTAGTATTGTCAATGCACCTATACTAAAATTGTTTCTAAGTATTGATAAATACCAACATGCAGCAGGATTTATTAAGTTATTTACCTTATTTGAATTATTTTTTGTTTATGCCATTGTCCCTAATTATTTCCTCAATGCTGCTGGTCATGAAAGACTATATTTTAAGATTGTAATATTTTATTGTACCACTATTATATTGGGAATGTTAACGGGTTATTATTTTAACAGAACAGCTGAAGGAATTCTGGAAGGCTTAACTGTAGGAACAGCAATTTCTATGTTTACCCAGAACTGGGTTATAGATAAAAAGATATTTAAAGCAGATGGTTTGAAAGATTCTCTTATACTATTTCTTCCGGTGGTGCTGATTGTATTAAGTATTTTATCATCTAGTTTATTAATTAAATCAGGACTAATAATTATATCTTTATTAAGCCTGTATCTTGTATTTATTAAGTATTTTAAAATAAACTTAAATCTTATCAAATTTGAGTAGGGAAACTGGATTTACGATTAATAAATACCTTCCACTAGCTTGTATTTATTTCTTTTTCAACAGTCTTTTTTTGCCGGAAGGGCTACTATATACAACTTTCCTTACTCCCCTATTCTTCTTTCAGATTGTGGAACAAAAGAAATTAAAATACCTGATCTTTTTTGTGTCGTATATTTCCATTTTCTTCATCGTTCACTTGACGCTAGGCATCAATATTACGCATTATCTGATATCATATATTCTATTTACTTCAGTGGGTATATTCTGTATCTGTTTCTATAGTTTTTGTAGGAATATACAATCCTTTGAGACTTTATTTATTAATATCCTTTACATTAATACCATACTTATTCCAATAGCATTATTATCCTTAAAATTCAATATTTTTAAAGCTTACTTCTGGTATTTAAGACCTATTTCTCCTGATTTACCGGTAATACCACGACTTAAAATGTTCAGTTATGAAGCTTCCTATTATTCCTTGCTTCTGGTCCCGATAGTATTTTATGTAATATGGAAACTTATATTTAATCTTAATAAACTGAATGTCTTTCATTTGTTATTAGTGATCATTCCACTCGGATTATCATTCTCTTTGGGTGTAATAATGGGTATAGTAATAAGTATGTTTCTGTTAATTCTTTTTTATAGCAAGTCGTTATTTAATAATAGGAGGGTTGCAATAATCAGCCTGGTAATGATATTAGTTTTGATTGGAGGCTTTGCTTTCTTATATAAATATTTTCCTGATAATCCTTTAATAACCAGAATCAAGAATATTTCTACAGGCAGAGATACATCTGCAAGAGGCAGAACTTATGAAGCATTTCAAATTGCTGTATTAATTGCAAAAGAGAAGTCATTGTGGTTTGGGGTAGGATTAGGTCAGATAAAAGACGTTGGGCGGGGTATCATTTCAAATTTCTACCAATACATGAACATGCCCGGTACAGTGAGAATTCCAAATGCGGTGGCAGAAACTTTTGCTATTTATGGTATTATAGGATTAATAATCAGATTCTGGCTTATCATTTATCTATTTATTAAAACTAAAGTCAGTTCCAATTACTTTCGCTTATCATTATTCCTATTCGTTTTTATTTATCAATTTACTGGTAGTTATCTTTTTAATATTGTAGAGTTTGTAATTTGGATATTAGCATTCAGTTTTATCTTTCCTCAGTTCAATAGAAAAGAAATACTTCATGAATAAGCCTATTCGAGTTTTATTCATTTCAAGAGCTACTCTTTACTCTGTAAAAGGTGGAGATACTATTCAAATATTAAATACTGCCGAAGCTTTAACTAAGCTTAATGTTACGGTAGACATTAAGTTATGTAATGATATTTTCATTGATTATGCTATGTATGATCTGGTACATTTCTTTAATATTATCCGTCCTGCTGATATGCTTATACATATAGAGAAATGCAAGAAGCCTTTTGTGGTTTCCACTATCTTTGTTGACTATAGTGCCTATGAAAACTATACGGCTAAGACGAACTGGAAAATGAAACTGTTGAATATTTTTAGTTCAGATACCCGGGAATATATTAAAGCAATTGGCAGAATGATTTTAAACAGTGAAAAGATCAATTCTACTAAATATCTGCGTTGGGGACATAGAAAATCTATCAGATATATACTCAGGAATGCTGCACTACTACTTCCAAATTCAGAAAGTGAATATCTGAGACTATTAAAAGCTTATGGTATAAAGCAAGAATATCTGGTTGTAAATAATGCTGCGGATATAGATACTTTCAATTGTACACAAGCAACAATATCGGAAAAAGACAAATCAATGGTAATTTGTGTTGCCAGAATTGAAGGAAGAAAGAATCAGTTAAATCTTATTAAAGCTTTGAATGGAACTCCTTTTAACTTGTTCATTATAGGAAATGCATCACCCAATCATGTTCAATATTATGAGAAATGCAAAAAGATAGCCAGTTCAAATATCTATTTTATATCTGAATTAAGTCAAGTAAAATTAATTGCCTATTACAAAAAAGCCAAAGTTCATATACTTCCCAGTTGGTTTGAAACCACCGGGTTATCTTCTCTTGAAGCCTTATTTTGTGGTTGTAATATCGTAGTATCAGCATATGGTGATACTACAGATTATTTTAATTTCAATAATGCATTGTTTTGTAAGCCAGAATCAATTATATCTATAAGACAGTCAGTTGAACAGGCAGCAGGTACTAAAACTAATATTGATAAAATTGAAGAGGCTATGACTATTTACAATTGGAGCAGAACTGCAGAAACAACTTTGTCTGCATATAAAACCCTATTGACAAGTTCATGAAAATAGGGATTATAGGTACCAGGGGAATTCCAAACCATTACGGGGGCTTTGAACAATTTGCCCATAACTTCTCATTGTATCTTATACAAAATGGTCATGAAGTCAGTGTCTATAATTCTTCCCTTCATCCTTATAAAGAGTCTTCATACCAAGGTGTAAATATTATCCATAAATACGATCCTGAAAACAGAATTGGTACTGCAGGTCAGTTTGTATATGATTTCCTCTGCATTCTTGACAGCCGCAAAAGAGAATTTGATATTATACTGCAGTTAGGATATACCAGTAGTTCTATATTTAGTTTTTTGCTCCCTAAATATTCTAAGGTATTAACTAATATGGATGGTTTGGAATGGAAACGAAGCAAATATTCTAAAACCGTACAAGGATTTCTGAAACAAGCAGAAAAATGGGCGGTGAGTTATAGTGATGTATTGATAGCTGATTCTATTGGGATACAGGAATACCTAATGGCGAAATATCATTGCTCTTCAAGTTATATACCTTATAGTGCGAGGGAATTTAAAAATCCTGACTTAAATTTATTACAAGACTATCATTTAAGTAGTTATAAATACAATTTGCTAATTGCCCGGTTAGAACCTGAAAATAATCTTGAGACCATCATCAAGTCTCAATTAGAAACAAAAAGTAAAGTACCGCTTATTATAATCGGGAGCTATCAAAACAAATATGGTAAAACTCTTTATGATCAATACAATTCGGATGATGTCAGATTTCTTGGTGCTATCTATGACCAACTTATCTTAAATAATATGCGTTATTTTTCCAAAATATACTTTCATGGGCATTCTGTAGGGGGCACCAACCCATCCCTGATAGAGGCAATGGCATGCAATTGTCTTATAATTGCTCATGACAATATCTTCAATAAATATATCCTGGGGTCCGATGCATTCTATTTTAAAAGTTTAACTGATATAAATCTTATTTTAAATAAGCAAGTCGAAAAGCAGTCTTATAATAATTTTCTTGAAAACAATCTAAAGAAAATAAGAGCAGTATATAATCCTGAAAGAATTCATAAGATGACAGAAGAGCTATTCATAAAAACAAGAGAAGATGCTAACTAAGGATATCCATACTTCTCTTTATAAATATCTGTTGATACTTATAGCAATAAGTTTTCCTTTCCATCAGAGGCTAAATGTCCTATTCATAATTTTGTTATTTATTAATTGGTTAATGGAAGCAGGCTTTAGGTCAAAATACCTGGAAATTAAATCAGAAAAATATGTTCTACTATCTTCATTAATTTATCTGTGGTGTGTCTTTGAATTATGCTTTACGGGTATATTTAAAGAAGGGTGGATCAATGTCGAAAAGAAATCAGCCCTTTTATTTATTCCTATTATAATATTAAGTAAAAAGGAATTGTTTCATTCACTAAAGGATTATTTCTTTAAATACTTAAGTTATGCATTATCGCTGGCCCTTATTATTTGTTTTCTGTTAGCATGTATTCAATATAGCAAAGATCAAAATCCAGAACATTTTATATTTCAATCCTTTTCAGATAATTTAAATATTTCTGCCATTTATCTTTCATTACTATGTATGTTATGTGTAGGATATTTACAATTAAATATCCAAGGCCCTTTATTTAGTAATAGAACCCTGCAATATTTATTAATTTTCATTCTTAGCTGTGGTATACTCTTATTAGCTTCCAAAATGCATATTGTCATATATGGCTTCCTTTCAATTGCTATAATATTCAAAAATGCAAAAGCAAAGAAGGCATTATTTTATGTATTTATTTTGAGTCTTATACTTTTTATATCAGCTATAATTTTTACCGACAACCCTATAAAAAATAGATTTAATGATATCAAAATAGAGCGTATAGAGCTATTAGAAAAAGATAAGTTTTCACCAGACATATATTTAGATGGGCTCTCACTTCGTTTGTTATGGATAAGGTTTGGGATAGAAATACTTAATGAACAGAAAGCCTGGATTAAAGGAGTTTCCCCGGGTAACAGCAAATCATTCCTAGATCAAAAAATTAAAGACTATAATTTTTATACTGGAATAAAAGGTACCCACGACACTGGATATCTCAAATTCAACTATCATAATCAATATATAGAAACATTAGTTGATTCAGGAATTATAGGCTTAATATTATTAATACTGCTTATGATTTATCTAGTTTACTATTCGCATATCAATAAAAACTGGATTCTCTTATATGGGCTTATTATATTTGGGGTTTGCTTTCTTTCAGAATCTATACTAGAACGGCAGTTAGGAGTAATTAGTTTTTCTATGTATTTTGCTCTATTATTATGCAATAGAAAGAAATCTACTCAAAACTGAGGTAAGAAGTTATTATTTTACTTTAAACAATCAGTATTTTAGCTATTTCTTTGATTTTAAACCCCACCATTTAAACAATAAAGCCGTCTTATACAAAACAGAATATGATTGACTACCCTGACACTTTGAATAAGTCAATGAATTCTGAGTTAACTAAGATTCAGACATTCATTAGAACATGTGAATTAGTTGATAAATCACCATCAATAAAGCTTACTAAGCGAATTGGGGATGTCGTCTTTTCTTCCATTGGCATATTATTGGTATTAAGCTGGTTCACTCCTATATTGAGTTTAATTATTTGGTTAGAAACCAGGCAAAGCCCTTTCTTTAAGCAAAAGAGAACAGGTCTTTTCCAAAAGAATTATTATTGTTATAAGTTCAGAACCATGCATAAAAATGAACAAGCAGATAGTAAAGCAGCTACAGATGGTGATAATAGAATAACCAGAACCGGAAAGTTTCTTAGGGTGAGCGGGATTGATGAATTGCCTCAATTATTTAATGTTTTTAAAGGTGACATGAGTATAGTAGGGCCCAGACCACATATGATAAGTGATAACACTGCTTTTGAATCCAAAATATGGGGTTATAATAAAAGACATTTCGTAAAACCCGGTATTACAGGCTTAGCACAGGTTAAAGGTTATAAAGGACCTATTAACAGTGAATTAGAACTTTTCAGAAGATCTGAAAATGACATACTCTATGTAATGAATTATTCTTTTTGGTTTGACATAAAAATCATTCTACTCACCGTTACTCATTTAATTAAAGAGATAGCAAAATTGTGATAGATACCACTATTTCATATAACAGCACTCAACAAAAAGAAATACTTAAGGTTTTAAATTACTACCATGTGTTTAAACATCCTCTTAGAGCTGACGAAATCCATAAGTTTATTAATATTAAATTAAATCTGGAGTCCTTAAAAGAAATATTGAATAATCTCATTACAAATAAAGAAGTATATTTAGTAAAAGGGTATTATTGTTTATATAATGATCCTATTTTGGTTGAGAACAGGATAAAAGGAGAAATTAAAGCTGGCAAGCTATTAGTGAAAGCAAAAAGAATTGGAAGATTAATCTCTTTTTTTCCATTTGTTAGATTTGTAGGTATTTCAGGTTCCTTGTCAAAAGGATTTGCAGATGAAAAAACTGATTTTGATTATTTCATTATTACCAAAACCGGAAGACTATGGATATGCCGTACAATACTTCATTTGTTTAAGAAGTTCAGTTTTCTCTTTAATTTGCAAAAGTGCTTTTGCATGAACTACTTTATAGATGAAAGCAGCATGGAACTTGAAGATGAGAATATATATGTAATGTATGAAATGGCTACCATGATACCGGTGTATAATCAGGTATGCTATGATAAATTTATAAATAGCAATAAATGGGTAACTCAAAAACTTCCCCAATTTGATTATAACTTAACTGGCATTTATAATCACAAATCCATATTTAAAAGCCTACTTGAAAATTGCTTTAGAATATTTCCGCTCAATGCATTGAATTCTTTATTAATGAAGATAACTAATTATAAGTGGAAAAGAAAATGGAAGAAAGCCAATTATCCAAATGAAGATTATGAATTAGCATTCAGAACCAGGATTAATATATCAAAGAACCATCCAAAGAATTATCAAAAATTATTACTCACTAAACTTGCAGACTTTTTATAAGTCGATCATAAATTGAGAATATTATTTACGCATTCTTATTTCATGCAGTTCGACCCTAAACAGGTGGCACATGCACAAGCTTATCCCCCGTTGGGTACTATTTGGGGAGCAGCAGTATTACGGGAATCGGGAAATGATGTAATGTTATTTGACACTATGTTTGCCAATAGCCCTGAGGAAATACTTCCTGTTTTGTATTCTTACTGGCCTGATGTCTTAGTTATTTATGATGATGGTTTCAATTACCTGACTAAAATGTGCCTTAGTAATATGCGGGAAGCGGCATTTAAAATGCAGCATTTTGCTAAATCATTAGGCTGTAAAGTAATAGTTACCAGTTCAGATTCTGCAGATCATTTTGAAAAGTACCTGAAAAATAAAGCTGATTTTGTCATTATCGGAGAAGCAGAATATACCTTACTTGAATTGATTAATTCACTCAATACTAATGATTCAAATTATGAAAATATAGCGGGTATTGCCTATTTTCAGGAAGATAAACTAATTATTACCCCTAGAAGAGCTATTAAAAAACAGTTGGATGAATTGCCTTTGCCTGCATGGGATCTTATCAATTTTAAAAATTACAAGAAAATCTGGAAAGAAAAGCATGGTTACTTTTCTATTAATATAGCTACTACAAGAGGTTGTCCATACAAATGTAACTGGTGCGCAAAACCTCTATATGGAAATGCTTATAATATGCGCAGTCCTGAAAATGTAGTGCATGAGATAAAACTATTAAAACAGCTCATCGGTTTTGAACATATTTGGTTCTGTGATGATATCTTTGGCTTAAAGAGAAGCTGGGTAGTTGAGTTTGCAGAGCTTGTTAGAGCAGAAAAACTTCAGTTCAGGTATAAGATCCAATCAAGGGCAGATCTTTTAGTACAGGAGAAATATGTTGAATCCTTGTCAGTTTCCGGATGTGATGAAGTATGGTTAGGAGCAGAAAGTGGATCACAAAAGATTCTCGATGCAATGGAAAAAGGGACTACAATAGAACAAATTAGAACCGCAAGGAATTTACTTAGTCAATATGGCATTAAAGCCTCTTATTTCCTTCAGTATGGATATATAGGAGAGAATATGGAGGATATCCAGAAAACCATTAAACTGGTTAAAGATACTATGCCGGATGATATCGGAATTTCGGTATCTTATCCTCTGCCGGGTACTTCATTTTATGAGAAGGTAAAGCAAGATTTAATATTCAAATCAAACTGGACAGATTCTGATGAACTGGCCATGATGTTTAGAAATACCTATCCACCCACATTTTATAAAATACTGCACCGGCTTACTCATAGTATTTACAGAAAAGCAAAAGCATTTAATATTTTAAGCCATAGTAACACTTTTAAGATAAAATTTAAAGCATTTTTTTCTTATCTGAAATATTCAATAATTGGTGCCATCCAGTCTCTTCAACTTAAGCAAAATATGACTCAGGATGGATTTAAATGAAATGAATGTCAGGAAAGCCTTTGGCAAACAATCTTCCATATTTGATGAAATATATACAACTAACCCACTAACCGAATATTATCGAAATATATACAGAAATGAAGTAAATAAAAATATTGGTGACAACAGTCAAATCCTTGAAATTAATTGTGGAACCGGCATTGATGCTGTCTATTTTGCAAACATGGGTCATACAATTCTGGCGACTGATTTATCTCCTGACATGTTAAATATTCTCTCAGAGAAAATTCAAAATCTGGATCTTAGTAATCATATTCAGACTCAGGTATGCTCATTTCATGAATTATCAAACTTAGGGGGTAAGAAATTTGATTTTATTTTATCAGGATTTGGTGGTCTTAATTGTACTGATAGATTAAATAAAGTACTAGAACAGTTTTCTGTTTTATTAAATGAGAATGGGAAAATAACTTTAGCAGTTATGCCTAAAGTATGCCCATGGGAAATACTTATGCTATTTAAAGGGAAATTTAAAACTGCATTCAGGAGATTTAAGAAAAAAACACCAGCACATATTGAGGGTGAACATTTCTTTTGCTATTATTATAATCCAGGCTATATAATTAAAACATTAAAGAAAGACTTTAAACTTATTGGTTTAAAAGGGGTATTTATTACAGTTCCCCCTGAGTTTATTCATAATTTTGTAATCAAGCATCCTAAGCTTTTTTTATTTTTAAGTCGTATTGAAAGAAAAATCTGTAGTATCTTTCCCTTTACACAATGGTGTGATTATTATATTATTACACTACAGAAGAGATAATTATGAAATTAAGCTTACCTATTCTTGTTGCTTTTGGATCAGGAATAATTCTTTCCTTATTACTAATTTATTGTTTTCCTTTTCAATATAAATTACACAAACATTTTGATCTGAATCCTTATAGAATACAACTACAGACCCTCGCTCATAAAAGTATTGAAACCAGAGATGTACCCATTTCGTCCCTTATTATTTATGACAATAAAATAATAGCAGAAGGATATAATACCGTATATCGGGATACTAATCCGGCTGGACATGCAGAAATTAATGCCATTAATAATTGTATTAAAAAATATGGATTTAAACAATTTAATTCATTAGAAAGAGATAAGCTGGTATTGATTAGTACTTTTGAACCATGTGAAATGTGTAAGGGTGCTATGGAAGAATATAATATAAAACTATGTGTATTTGATCTGGCAAAACAACTTACTTACAAATATAAAGAGTTAAAAAAAGAACTTTGGTTAGAAACAAAAATGAGAGAAAGTGGAGATGGTAGACTGCAATATGAGCTATTTAAACTACATCCTGAATTTGACAGTACCAAATATCTTTATTAATATATGCTAAGACAATCTCTTGCTCATACTGTCAAAAGATATAAATCATTATATAGTGAGGAAATCAAAGTATTGCCTATAGCTACAATAATGCCTCATGGGGCATGTAATTGCAAGTGCGTAATGTGTGATATATGGAAAGGAAATAAAAATGCCAAACAACTTGAAGAAGAAGACATAATTGATATTTTAACTTCATTAAAAATGCTGGAGACTAAAAGAATTGCAATGTCTGGTGGAGAAGCATTACTAAACAGGAATTTCTTCAGGTTTTGTGAATTAATAAAAAAGAATGATATTAAAATAAGCCTTTTATCAACTGGTCTAACTTTAGGATTACATGCGGAGAAAATAATATCACTTGTTGATGGTGTAATAGTATCATTAGATGGTGATGAAGAGTTGCATAATAGTATAAGAAATATTAATGGAGCATTTCAAAAATTGAAGGAAGGCATACAAAGAATTAAATCGATAGATAAAAACTATCCCATATCTGGTCGTTGCGTTATTCATCAACTCAACTATAAAAATTGGGATAAGATAATTATTGCTGCTAAAGAAATTGGTCTTGACAGCATTAGTTTTTTACCTGCTGATGTTTCCAGTCATGCATTTAACAGAGAAATGTCCTGGGATTTATCAAAGCAGGAAAGTTTACTTATTCCTTTTGAAGACCTGCCAGTTTTAAAGAAAATGATAAAGAATATCTTCCATAGTTTTAAATCAGATTTTGAGACCAGATTTATAGCAGAATCTCCTGAAAGACTGGAAAAGATCTATCAATATTATGCAGCACATCATAATTTACTTCCTTTTCCATACAAAAGATGCAATGCCCCATGGGTGTCAGCAGTTATTGAAGCTGATGGTACAGTTCGCCCTTGTTTTTTTCTTGAGCCTCTGGGTAGCATAAAAACAGATAGTTTACATAATATTTTGAATAGTAAATCCAGTATTCAATTCAGAAAAGGAATGGATATTAATACAAATCCTACCTGTATAAAATGTGTTTGCTATTTGAATCTTGATCCGGGTAATTCAAAATATTAAATTGAGTCTGAAATGTCTAACATTAGTATTTTATCTAATCCCGATCAATATGAGGTAAAGGAACAACTCTATATAAAATTAAGGACTTTAGAAAAGAGGATCATAACTATTGATGAAATAAGGAAATTACCCCATAGTGCCCATCAAGGAGCAATATCTTTAGAATGGAAATGGAGAAAGAAATCAAAAGATGCATTGATAGCATATTTATCTAAAAATAAAGCTTCCAAAATAATATTAGAATTAGGCTGTGGGAATGGTTGGCTGGCAAATCACTTAAGCAAACTGGATCATTCTGAAGTTTATGCAATTGATTTGAATATGTATGAACTTCTACAGGGGCAAGAAGCATTTTCGCAGGAAAATCTTCATTTTATTTATGGGAACATTTTTGAAGATATTTTACCCAAAGTTAAATTTGACTACATTGTGTTAGCAGCGTCAATTCAGTATTTCCCCTCCCTTACCCAATTAATTGAAAGACTAAGAAAATTATTAAATGAGTTAGGAGAAATCCATATAATAGATTCTAATTTCTATACCAATGTTCAACTGGAGGCAGCCAGGATAAGTAGCAATACATATTATACTAGTTTAAGAATGGAAGAAATGAATCAATACTATTTCCACCATACTTTATCTGAGTTGGAACAGTTTAAACCGGTTCAAATGAACAAACTTATTCAAAATCCATTTGAACAGTTCTTAGCCAAATATTTAAACTTTAACAATTACAATATATTTCCATGGTTTAAATTGAAGAGATAATATCGATATTATCTCTTCAATTTATATTCCATTTGTCAGATATATCTTAATTATATCTAACTATTTCCCTTTAATAAATTTAGCAGTCATAATTCCTGTTTCAGAAACTAATTTAACTATATAAACTCCATTAGCTAAAGAACTAATATTGAATTGTTTAGCATCCGAATTCCTAACTGCTAAAATAAGCTTTCCCATCCCATCATGAATACTTACATCATATGTTTTATCATTTGAAAACCCGGTTTCAAAATTGATAAGATCATTTGTCGGATTTGGAAAGATTAATAATTTTTCCGAAGTTAATGTAAAAGGATTACTTATTATTTGTCCTCCATTATCTGAGTACAGATCTTGAATACCAGGTTTTTTAATTACTGTCAAAACTCCATTACTGCTGTTTACTGGGTCGCATCCATTACCAGCCGAACTAACTAAACATCTATAATAATAATTACCTGGTGCTATGTTTCCTACAACCGTAAATAATGTTGCAGATAATGGATTTGTATAAGTTGAATTTGCAGGAGTTCCATTAGTAACATTAGCCCAAAGAGTGGTCCCATTCAAAGAATATTGCCATTGATAATTTAATGCTGGTGTTCCCCCATCTGCCATTATACCCGGGGTATACGTACCACCTTCAATAATGCTAGCATTTATGGGTTGTATCAAAATATTGGGATCAGACACAACAGTTAATTTTCCAAAGGCACTTGTGTTACTACATCCACTAGCTTTTGAATTTACAATACATCGATAATAATAGCTTCCTGGATTAATATTCCCGCTTACTGAAAATAAATTATTAGTACTAGCAGAATAAACACCATTTGTAGGTGTACCATTTACTACATTGGCCCATATGGAATTCCCGTTTGTCGAATATTGCCACTGGTAATTATAAGAACCATTTGCCAATGTAATACCAGGTTGGTATGTGCCGCCCTTGCAAATTGTAGCATCTATTGGTTGGATAAGGATTTCTGATCCTGCCAGCACAGTTAAAACAGCATTTTCACTAGTTACTGAATTACAGCCGCTACTAAATGAAGAAACTATACCTCTGTAATAATATTTCCCCGCTGGTAAGTTTCCATTGACTGAAAAAGAAGAAGGGGAAGTTGAATTATTATATGTCGCATTTAAAGGTGTTCCATTGGATACATTTGCCCATCCAGTGCTGCCATTTTCTGAATATTGCCATTGACATACTAAATTAGGAACTCCATCTTTGGCACTTACTTTAGGAGAAAAACTTCCACCCTGGCAAATAGTTTCATTTATGGGTTGAAGACTAATTGAGGGATCAGCAACTATAGTAATAACAGCGTTACTACTAGTTGTAGTACCACATCCGCTACCACTGGAAGAAATAACACAACGATAATAATAAGTACCCGCAGCCATATTTCCGGAGACTGAGTATGAAGAAGGAGAAGTTGGATTAACATACACAGCATTAGTTGGTGTACCATTCGTCACATTTGCCCAACCAACAGAACCATTAGCAGAAAATTGCCACTGGTAGCTTAATCCATTTAATCCACCGGTTGCAAATATGTTAGGCTGAAAAGTACCTCCAACACACATTTTAAAACTAACAGGTTGTTGCGTAATAACAGGGTCGCCAACTATAGTTAATTTACCTACAGAACTAATTCCTGTACAACCACTTGTTTTGTTAGAAACTATGCAGCGGTAAAAATATATTCCAGCAGCTAAATTTCCACTAACATTGAAAGCTTTGGAACTTATAGACCCGGAATAGGTAGCATTTGCTGGTGTGCCATTTACAACATTAGCCCATCCTGTGATGCCATTTGTAGAAAATTGCCATTGATATGTATTGATTGTAGAGGAAGAATTTGTCTCCACATCAGGTGCATAAGTACCACCTATACAAATAATTGCATCAAGTGGTTGGGTAGTAAATTCAGCATTCTGAACAATAGTAAGGGTTGCCACATTAGAAATTGAAGCAGAACAACCATTTGATGAAACTATACACCTATAGAAATAATTGCCCGAATTTAAATTACCATTTACATTAAATCCATTTGACGTAGTTGCTCCGGTATATTTAGAATTCGCCGGAATTCCATTTTTAACATATTCCCAAGCATTTATACCATCTTCTGAATATTGCCATTGATAAGTGGGTGTTCCCCCAAGCGCTTTAATGATGGGGTTATAACTTACAGCTTTACAAAGTGAAGCACTCGTAGGTTGTAAAATTATTACAGGTGATTCACCAACAGTTAATACCGCATTAATAGTATAGGTAGAATTACACCCACCTCCAACCGATGAAACTACACATCTAAAATAATATGCTCCAACTGCTAAATTACCGGACACTGAAAAAGAAGATGGAGAAGTAGCACCAACAAATGATGAATTAGTTGGAGATCCATTCACCACATTACTCCATCCTGAAAAACCAGTTGGAGAAAATTGCCATTGATAAGTTAATGAAGGGGTTCCACCGGAAGCAATTAAGTATGGTGCATACGTGCTCCCAACACAGATTGTGGCACTTAAGGGTTGTACAATTACCGTGGGATCTGGAAGTACTTTTAAAATTGCTGTATTACTGTTTATACTTATACTGCCTGCTCCACTTGAAGTAATTACGCACCTGTAATAATAACTACCAGATAATAAGTTTCCTGTGACTGTAAATAATGTAGGAGATGTATTGCTGGTATAAGTAGCATTAGAAGGAGTACCATTTATTACATTATTCCAGTTTGTTGAACCATTGGAGGAATACTGCCATTGGTAATTCAATGCTGAATTGCCTCCAGTAGCTACCACATCAGGTGAAAATGAACCACCTTTACAAATAGTGGAACCTAATGGCTGAGATGTAATCACAGGATTGTCAAGCATACTTAATTCACTCCCAACTTCATCAATATGCTTATCATCATGATTTACAGTAAAATTTTTATTATAACTTATAACCAATTTTGGTGGGTTGTTTCCTAGGTAATCAAATGATTCAGTAGTTCTGGAACCTGCACCGGAAATAATAAACGCCATACTGTTATTACTTACCCAACCCTTTCTGTTTATTAATTCCTGAATAATTGATTTTAAATCAGGGGAATTATAATCATTACCTTCAAGCCATTGGTCTGGATTCCAACTGACGCTTGCCTGAGTTTGAGGTCTTGCTTTTAAATCTGAAATATTGAAATTACCTGTTGAGCTGGCAACAAAAGTAAATGGATTATCTGATGCTTGTCCTTTTATTGTAAGTTTTGCCAGGGCTGAGTTTAAATTATTTTCATCTGGTGGCAGGCAATGAAAAACTAAATACGCATTAGTAATTTCTGCATGATTAGGAATGTCTATAGAATTAAATCGAAGTCCTACCGTCTGATTTCCAAGACCCAAAGGTTCTTGATTATCAGAAATTAATTCTAAATAAATACCTGTTGTAAAAACTGCACCCTTTGCATTATATGTGCCTTGGGAACCTTCTTCCTCTGCATCATCAGAACTTGCAGTAATTTGTTTGGTAATTGTTGTTTGTGACAATAAAGGATTATAGCTTACTAAGTTTATTAAGAATACAAACTGTATTAAAATAATAGTCTTAATCAAAAATGTGTTAGTTATTTTCATGGTACTTGTCAGTTTTGCCCTATTGAATAATATTATTCAATTGAAAGCTTATATTAATAATAAAAGAAAATTCTGAGGACAAGGGGCAATTTAGAATATCCTTGATTATGAATATTTCCCCGAAACTATTTTAAGTGACTATATAATTTTAAAGCTTTCTAAGGAAGATAGCTAAAGAGCTTTTCTGAATTCCAATAAAATTGGCTTCTTCAATAGTTAAGTTAAGGGAGTTAGAATCATCACTTATAAAAAAAATTAGACTTGTGTGATCAGGGAACGATTAAATATCTATTATATTTAGGTAAGGCTAAATAATAATATATAATACGGGTAGCGACTAATTTTTATATCTTAGATTAGTTAAAATAACTTATTTAATTGTAGCCCTCATTGTGCAAAACTGTTCTAATTATAATACCCCTCATTTTCAATTCTTTCTCCAAATAAGCTTAATAAAAAAAGCCCATAATAAATACTATGGGCTTTCTGACAATATTATCTAAAATCCTTTATTTCATTTGTGCCTCTATCATTTCTGCAAGTTTTTCACCCCAATGTGGAGCAATTGAACTCTCAGGTTTAAAACTAGCCAGTCTCTTTCTACCTTCATCTAAAGCCATCCTGGCGGCAGCTTTACCACCGCCCCATTGTTCTGGTGTGTATAATTTAGATTGCGACTCTAGCAAATAAGGCCTTGGATTATCAGGGTTATAGGTTTTTGCCATAGAGAGTTGCTGTGATGAAAGCATTCCATATTTCATTCCTCTGGTTTGTGGATCTACCATTATTCTTGCTCCATTGATCATTGACATTACACACATTATTTCACTATTATGTGTTTTTAATGTATCAGCTTTATTTATTAATGCTTCAGCTTTATCTGCAACGGCATCAGCTTTTGACATATCTCTGGCCATGAATCCACCTACTACATAACAGTAAGCTGCATAATAATATGGTAACCATTCATTTTTTTCAGCTTTTGCTATTCGCTCAAAGTTATTGGCAAGCATATTATAAGCAACTGCTGTTGAAGCCGTATCTAATTTAGTAACATTTTGCTCCATCGTCTTTATATATTTCTCATTTTGAGCCCACGATAAAGTCGAAAAACAAAGAATAGTAAGTACTAATAATTTTTTCATGATTTTAATATTTAATTGTTATCTAAAACATCTTGAGTTCTGTCAATACCCCAGCTCATAAACACACCCAGAAAGAAAAACCTCGGTGCCGGAGGATTAATTTCTGATTTAATCATTCCATCCGAAGAATACCTATATCCGAATACCTGCTTTGCACCCGTTACGTTTGTTACACTAAATACTATTACTGTAAATGCTTTAGCTACTGTGGTCAAATAACTGGCGCTGATTCCTAAAGCATTATAACTGGCAGTCCTATCGCTTAAGTATTCAGAATCAGGTTTATTAGGGTTGTAATAAGGTCTTCCTGTGGCAAAGGTATAAGTTGCACTTAAATTGGTCCTTATTTTAGTAAAGAACTTTTTAAAAACCAGGTTGGCAGTATGTGTTGCAGCAAAGCTAGGTGTAGTTGAAATTGGAAAATCAAGCCAATTGCGTTTTGTATCTAAATATGAATAGGAGATCCAATAATCTACATATTTTAATGTTTTTTTATCACGCCAGAAAAACTCAATCCCTTGGGCATATCCTGTTCCACTTAAAGCAGTATCAGGGGAAGTTTTAATTAAATCATTATACTTCTTATAAAACAACTCTGACCTAAATGTAAAATCGCTGGTTACAGTTTGCACATTTGCGATATAATGGGTAGCGTTAGAATAGCCTTTATCTTTTAATAAATAAGCATATTCATAAGGTGGCTGTTGAAAGAACTGACCAGCTGCAAAGCTCAATTGTGTAATTGAAGATATTTTATATGCAAAAGAAGCTCTCGGTGCCAGGTTATATTTATTAACCAGGCTGGAGTGTTCTGCTCTCAAACCGATTCGACCTGCAATCCTGGTAGTAATATATACTTCTGCCTCCGCAAAGAGTGCTGAATATAAATCATTGTTGCTGTAATCTTTTCCACTGAAAAAAGTAGTGGAATTTCTATTCTGAATTTCAATACCAGATTTAAGTGTTGAGAAACTGCCAAGAAATCTCGTAAAGATTACTCTTCCCTGAGTTAAATTAGAAGTATTATCAATATTAAAGGTATTACTGATATTACCATTGTTAACATTTCCAAACTTTAATTTATCATAATTTGTACTGTAGGAAAGACCAGATTGCATACTCCATTTATCGCTTAATGCCGATTTATAACTAAGATTTGAATATAGATCACCATTATGCAGTGAAAACAATTGATCATTTTGCGGATCATCCAGATTTGGGAATGCATAACTAAACTGTCCATAATTGTAATAAGCATAAAACTTAATCATGCCTGTTTTACCAGTTTTCTGTCTAAAAAAGGCTGAGCCTCCCACAAATTTTGGGGTTTCAATAATTTTTTGTTTTTGACCTACTAAAGCAAAATAAGGAGTAAGATCTGTATAATTAATATCTCCTCCTCTACAGGCTTTTTTATTATCATAGAGTTTAAATAAACTGGTACCTACTCCGACAGAACTAAGTGCTAGTGTAGAAGCACTTCTTTCGGGTAAATCCAGAGTCTCTAAAATAAGTGCTCCGGAAAGTCCTTGCCCATATAAAGCTGAATAGCCACCGGTACTAAACAAAGTGCCTTTAAAAAGGAACGGTGAAAAACGTCCTCGTTGAGCTATATCAGGAGTACTAGAGAAAAATGGTTTATCAACCAACATTCCATCTATAAAAGTTTGTGTTTCAGCACCGGTTCCACCTCTTACAAAAAGGCCTTCAGTCTCGCCTATTTGTTGGGCTCCCGGTAAAGTTTTTAAAGCAGAATAAGTATCTCCGTTTGCTCCAGCGGTGGTGACGATATCCAATGGTTTTAAAACTGTAACTTTTCTTTCATCACTTGCTTCAAAACTCCCTGCAGTAATAGTAACCAAGGATAACTCACTTACTGTTTCTTTAAGTTTGATAATAAAATTAAAAGATTGTTTAGTGTCCAGATCAATAGTTTGTATATTCGTTTCATAACCCAGGAAACTTGAAACTAATTCATGCTTTCCCTTTTCATCAGTAATAAAACTAAACTTACCTTTTTCATCTGTTGTAGCACCGTCATAAGTATCTTTAATATAAACATTAACTCCAGGTAAAGGCTCATTCTTTTCATCTGTGACTACGCCATTCAAACTATTTTGAGCAAAAGAAATAGTTATAGAGCAGAAAGTAAAAAATATAAAAAATAATTTCATAAAACTATGTTCTTGATTTATCTTAAATGATTTACCAAATCTGGGTTCTATCTTTAGGAGTTCTGTACATTTTACTACCCTCCTCTACATTAAACGCCTTATACCATGGTGTAAAATTACTTACGGTACCTTTTATTCTAAATTGCTCCGGTGAATGTGAATTGGTATTTACCATAGTTAAAGTAAATTTCTGGGTAGCTTTAGCTCTCCATATTTGACCGAATCCTAAAAAAAAACGCTGATCTGGTGTAAAACCATCGATCATATCATTTGATTTACCTTGGGGAGTATTCTTGAAAGCATCATACGCAATAGCCATTCCGCCATTATCTGCTATATTTTCGCCTAAAGTAAGTTCACCTTTTACATGTATAGTATCATAAACAGTATAAGCATTGTATTGCTCCACAATTTTATCAGCTCTTTCCTTATAGGATTTTGCATCATTTGCCGTCCACCAGTCTCCAAGGTTTCCATTAATATCGTACAGTCTTCCCTGATCATCAAAACCATGAGTCATTTCATGACCTATAACTGCACCTATAGCACCATAATTAATTGCATCATCTGCCTGCATATTAAAAAAAGGAGGTTGAAGAATTCCAGCCGGGAAAGCGATTTCATTAGTCTGCGGATTATAATAAGCATTTACAACAGCCGGAGTCATCAACCATTCGGCCTTATCGACAGGGCCCTGGAGCTTTTTAACCATTTCTGTATATTCAAATATATTGGCACTTACTATATTGTCAACAAAGTTCTTACGGTTTATCAATAGATTAGAATAATCTTTCCACTTATCTGGATAACCTATTTTAAGAATCATGCCATTTAATTTCTTAATAGCTTTTTCTTTAGTCTCTGAAGCCATCCAACTTGCTGATCTAATCCTGGCTTCATATGCACTTTGTAAGTTTTTTACAAGTTCAAGCATCCTGGTCTTAGCTTCAGGTGAAAAATGTCGTTGGACGTATACCTGGCCTACTAATTCACCCAGTTTACCATTTACCAATTCTACCATTCTCTTTGCTCTTTCCTGCTGTTGTTTCTGACCTGAAAACTCTTTTGCAAAATTGAATGCTTCCTTTTGAAACCTGGTACTCAAGTATGGGGCAAAACCTGAAATATATTGAAATTTGATATAGTTTTTCAATACTTCCATCGGTACATCTACTAAAACCTTATTTAGCTCTTTGTAATAATCAGGTTGACCTACTAAAACTGTATCCTCTTCTATTAAAAGGCTCTTTTGGGTGAGGGGCCAATCGATATTTGGTGTAATAGCTGCAAATTGAGACTTTGTCAATTTATTATAATTAGCTTCAGGATCTCTTAAATCAATAGCAGATTTACTTGCTTTTGCCAACCTGGTTTCTAATTCTATAATCGTTTTGGCAATTTCTCTTGCATCTGACTCTTTTTTACCGCAGAATACAAACAGATTGGTGATATAATCTGAATATGCCGCTCTGATCTTAATTTTATTAGCATCATTATCGAGGTAATATCCTTTCTCAGGAAGTGTTAAACGAGCCTGGTTAAATTGTGCAACTACATTCGCACTATTTTTATCATCTTGGTACGCAAAGAATGTATATAATGGATTCATACCCACCACATGCATAAAGGCTAATTCTCTCTGCAGTGATTTTTGATCCTTAATCAGCTCTATTCTATTTAAATATAATTGAATAGGTCTAAAATCAAGCCCTTCAATATTGAGTGTATCCATAGCACTAGCATAGAAATCACCAATCTTTTGTTCAGCTTCGCTAGATGCAGGCTTTTTAGCTGCAGCTTCCTCCATGATAAGTCTCAAATTTTTATTGTTATCTTCCCTCAAAGTAACAAAAGATCCCCATCTCGATTGATCAGAAGGTATTTCGGTATACTTTAACCAACTTCCATTGATATATAAATTAAAATCATCACCTGGTTTAATGGATTTATCCATTCCGGTATCATCAAATCCTTTAGTTTGGCTATACAATATACCAGAACCTACAAAGCCAAGTACAGAAAGCAATAAAATAATCAACTTGTTTTTCATATTTAATATTAATTAAAGAAATAGGATTATTAATTCAGGCGCAAAAATGAGCATAATGCTTTAAATTATGCAATAATAATGGATCAATTGTTGAAATATGGGGATTAATTAATGATTTTTTTTCAGTTTCGGAATTGTGGGGACCTTCCTTATATGCATTAGTACTTAGGTTGAAGTATAAATTAAAAATCGATTCATTACTATACACCAGTATTTTTTACTTTCTTATAATATCTACCATTACATCAATTGCTCTTTCTGCCTCTAAAACATTCATCCACCCAAATCCCATACGCGTAGAATTCAACTTTCTACCGGCAGACAAATCATGAATTAATCCTTTGGGTAAAATTACCTCTTTCTTAAAAAGCCTATCAGAAAGAGCTGGAATATCTATCTTATTATCAAATCTAGCCCAGATGGACAAACCTCCTTCGGGTATTTTAAAATCAATTACATCACTTAGTCTGTCTTTAAGCTGCATACACATAAAGTCCCTCCGTTCTTTGTAAGCCTTAAGTGACTTTTTAATATGTCTTCTTATCTCACCTTCATTCAGTAATTCGGTAATGACTTGTTCCATTATAGAATCCCCTTGCGCATCAAACAACTGCCTCATCTTACTCAATTCATCAATGAGATTTCTTGGTGCCACAACATATCCTACCCTGATGGCTGGTGACAAGGTTTTACTAAACGAACCGATGTACACAACCATACCACAACGGTCAACACTAGCTAAAGGAAGAATAGGACTGCTTTCATAATGAAATTCATAATCATAATCATCCTCGATAATAATAAAATTATATTGCTCGGCCAGGTGTAAAATCTTCATTCTCCGGGTTGCACATAAAGTCACTGTAGTTGGATAATGATGATGTGATGTAAGGTATAATGCTCTAATTTTTTGTTTTTTACAGATATCTTCAATTTCATCAGCATTAATACCATCCTCATCTAAGGATACACGTATCAGGTTTGCCCCTGCTTCCAAAAAAGTAAGATCTGCATAACGGAAACTGATATCAGCGACAATTACATTATCACCTTTAGAAAATAAGGCTGAAGAAAGTAATGACAATGCCATTTGCGCACCTCTGGTAATAAGTACATTATCTTCGGTACTTTGAAGACCCCTGGATGAGTTTAAATAATTAGAAATTGCTCTTCTTGAATTTTCTTTACCTCTCACATCAATATAGGATAGTAAATTCAAGCCACTTTTTCTGCTTATAATTGCCTTATAAGTTTGACCTATTAATTTAGCAGGAATAAGTCTAACATCGGGGCCGTCATGGAAACCCATTATATTCCTGTTAGGTAAAGCAGGACTGTGTACCCTAGTATTAATTTTAAAAGAATACCCGGTCTGATCAAGTTTAGAAATTTGCGTCTGACCATAAATTAACTTTTGTGGTTGCACTTCTGGTAGTTCATTAC
>Ga0193744_1000047_pt1 | contig 53488 bp, 41 predicted proteins | sample L1a1metaG_FD_143056 | JGI IMG/M metagenome (GOLD analysis project Ga0193744, IMG submission 143056) | Soil microbial communities from a riparian zone of the East river system, Colorado, United States - L1a1 | ecosystem: Environmental > Terrestrial > Soil > Riparian zone | place: USA: East River...
GTCGACAGCGGCGCTGCAAGCAAACTTATCGCCCGACTCGGCGCATCAAGCAGTGCACGGCATCGTGCAAGATCCCGACGGGATCACCAACGTTCGCGAACAACCTTCGATCCGCGCGAAAATTATTGCCGTGGTGAAGGACGGCGAGCGGGTCGAGATCGACCAGATGCAAGGCGATTGGGTCCATGTAATCCTCGGTCCCAGCAAAGGCGGCTTCGTTCACAAAAGCCGGATCAAGATCGGTCCGGAAAAATAATTCAGCCCCGAGTTGTTCCGAAGGCGTGCGTCGTCGAGGCGCCCTTAACAGATTCGCGGAAGTTGTTCCCCCGAAAGCATGTCGACCACCCGCGTGCCGCCCACCCGAGTGTTCATCATCACGAATCCGGGATGATCGGCCCGGACTTCGCCGATGATCGCCGAATTTTTTCCAAGCGGATGCGCGCGCATCGCCGCAAGGACCTTGTCCGCATCTTCGGGCGGAACGATCGCGAGCAACTTGCCTTCGTTGGCCACGTAAAGCGGATCGAGACCGAGAATTTCACAAGCACCTTTCACTTCTTCATCAATCGGAATTCGCGTTTCGTCGAGCAGCATGCCGACCTTCGCCGTCTGCGCCATCTCGCTCAGAGCGCTCGTAACCCCGCCGCGCGTTGGATCGCGCAGCACATGGATGTTCCTGCTCGCGGCGCACATGGCCTCGACCAGTCCATTCAGCGGCGCTGTGTCGCTGGCAATTTCCGTTTCGAATTCCAAGCCCTCGCGCACGGACATGATCGCAATTCCGTGCACGGCGATCGAACCGCTGATGATGATCTTGTCGCCGGCTTCGGCTCGCGCGGGATCAATGTTCACGCCGTCCAGAAGAACCCCGATGCCCGCCGTGTTAATAAAGATTTTGTCGGCTTTCCCGCGATCCACGACTTTCGTGTCGCCCGTAACGAGCTTCACCCCGGCAGCATCCGCCGCCTCGCGCATCGATTGCACGACGCGCCAGAACTCGTCCATCGGCATCCCTTCTTCGAGAATGAATCCGACCGAGAGATAGAGAGGGCGAGCGCCGCACATGGCGAGATCGTTAACGGTCCCGTGCACCGCGAGTTTGCCAATATCGCCGCCCGGGAAGAAAATCGGACTGACCACGTACGAGTCGGTGCTGAAGGCGAGGCGCTGATCGCCGATCGAGAAGATGGCGCCATCGTGCAATGGCTCGAGCAATTCATTCCGAAATTGCGGCAGCACCATTTTCTCCAGGAGCTGATGGCTGAGCTTCCCACCGCTGCCATGGGCGAGGACGATCTCGCTGTAATTTGTGATTGGAATCGGGCAGGAAGCGGTGAGAAGTGAATGGTGATCAGTGACTGGTGAATGGTTAGGGTCTTCGTTCCCGGTGGCGGTCATTTCACCTACTATTCACTTATCACGATTCACTCATTCAAATCACATCTTCTGCTCCGGCTGCGATGTGGATCAAATCCCAGAGCACGTGCACCAGTGTCGCGTGCACTTCCTGAATGCGGTGAATGCTGAACGACGGCACGATGAACGAGTAATCAGCCAGTTCCGGAAATCGTCCACCATCCTTGCCCGACCAGGCGATCGTGAGCATCTCTCGCCGGCGCGCTTCCTCCAGTGCGTAGATCAGGTTCGGCGATTTGCCGCTGGTACTGACGGCAAGCACCATGTCTCCGGGTTGCCCGAGCAAGCGCAACTGGTCGACAAAGACGCGCGAAAAATCAGCGTCGTTTCCGATCGCGGTCATGGTGGCGATATCGGTCATGAGCGTGACCGCGGGAAACGCGGCGCGTTTCTCGATGATGGGGTGGGTGAACTCGACCGCGAAATGGAGTGCGTCGCAGAGACTGCCACCGTTTCCCATCGTGAGCAGCTTGTTGCCGCGCCCGAATCGCGCCGCCATTTCCCGGCTCAACGCTTCGATCTCGTCCGCGTATTTGGTGAAGAATTTCTCCTTCATCTCGATGCTTTCGCCCGCTTTGCGGAGGATCTTCTCGCGAAAAGTTTCAGCGGCTTTGTCGGTGGGCGTATTCATTCGGCTTCAACTCCGAATTGCCAGTCCCTCCAGTTTTGCCAGGCGCGAAGCTTTTGCATCGAAGCTCCAAAACGTGTCGCAGTCGAGCAGGAGTGCGGACGCCACATGAATGACATCATATACTCGAAAACCCATGCGCGCGGTATGACGAAGACTTACATCCTCAAATTTGGTGAGTAGCCTTTCCTGCAGCAGCTGAGTTACGCGAAGGAAATCTGTCCGGGTCAAATCCTCGCGAAAGCTTGCTTGAGCGGCGGCGGCTTGTTCGGGGGTAACATGATGCTGGCCTTGCTTCTGACCTCCAAAAACGTGGAGCTCAAGAGCGTTCATCACCTCTAGTCGATGCAGCCAGGTGATTGGCAAGGGCGGCGCCGTTTCTCGACGTGCCCGATCCAACAGCCCGGTTGCGAGCCGCGAGCCTGACAATACTAGATAGAATCGCGTGAAAAAGTTGCTGTCGGCGTAGGGCCTCATTCACCCGCTATTAGCTTGTCCACGAATTTCGACTGTTTTCTGCTGATCATCATGTTCGGAAATTGCTTTTTCAGCCGTGCCATGATGTCCGGCGGGTTGATCACCACGTCCTTCTTGTGGTCCGACGCCAAAGTGTAACTGCGGCCATCCCGGCGCCGGATGCGGACGGCGCCATACGTGTCGCAGGCCTCCATGACCTTTGCAGTCTCTCGATCGAGCTGTCGCACCGTGAACGTTTTCATGTCCGACATTATGTCGGCGGAACCAAAACGGTCAAGCCTCGCTCAAGGCGGGCGCGGGTTGCGGGGCCGGCTTTTGGAGTTCGAGATGACGGCCGTAGGCGTAATAGGCCGCGCACGCTCCTTCAGCAGAAACCATCGTCGCGCCGAGTGGGCTCTCCGGCGTGCATTGCTTGCCGAAGCAGGCGCAATCATGCGGCTTTTTTACGCCGCGCAGCACGAGGCCGCTGATGCAATTGGCCGGTTCCTGCGTGTCGATTTCCTTCACGTCAAAGATTCGCTCGGCGTCGTGCTCGCGAAATTCGTAGCGAAGCTTGTAGCCGCTTTTCGGAATCGAGCCCACGCCGCGCCATTTCCGATCGCAGACTTCGAAAACGTTGTTCACCAGATCCTGCGCGACGCGATTGCCGTCTCGATTCACCACGCGGGGATACTGGTTCTGGACCTCGTGCGTTCCCGCCTCGAGCTGGCGCAGCGTCATCAGCGTGCCCTGAAGGATATCGATCGGCTCAAAACCCGTGATGACGATCGGAACGCGGAAGCGTTCAGCCAGCGGTTCGTATTCGCGATAACCCATCACGGTGCAGACGTGACCGGGACCGAGAAATCCCTGCACCCGATTTTGCGGCGATTGCAAAATGGAAGCGATCGAGGGTGGCACGAGCACATGCGAAACGAGCACGGAAAAATTCTGCACGCCTTGTTTCTTCGCCTGCCACACAGACATGGCATTGCTCGGCGCGGTGGTCTCAAATCCGATCGCGAAAAAAACGACTTTCTTGTCCGGATTGGCCCGCGCGATTTTTAGACAATCGATGGGTGAATAGACGACTCGCACATCCGCGCCCCGGGACTTTAGGATCAACAAATCATCTTTCGATCCCGGCACGCGCAGCATGTCTCCGAAGGAGCAGAAGATCACGTCGTGGCGTTTGGCGATCTCGTGCGCCTTGTCGATCATCTCGAGCGAGGTCACGCAAACTGGGCACCCGGGCCCATGCACTAGTTCCACTTCGTCCGGCAGCAGCCGATCGATCCCGTACTTGACGATGCTGTGAGTCTGGCCGCCGCAGACTTCCATCAGAACCCAGGGCCGGGTCACGGTGCGCCTGATCTCGGCGACAATCTTTTGAGCGACCTCCTGGTCGCGATATTCGTCGAGATATTTCATCGCAGCCTAAGCGGCGGGTTGAATTTGCACGGGCGGCGACTCCGGAAACGGATCGGCATTCAAATCGTCAACATCCGGCACATCCAGTTCACCCAACTGCTTAAGTTCTTCGAGCGCCTTGTAAGTGCGCGCCGCTTCTTCTTCGTCGATTTTGCTCAAAGCGAAACCGACGTGAACGAGCACGTAATCGCCGACCACGACCTCCGGGGTGTACTCCAGGCAGACCTGTTTGACGATGCCGCCGAAATTCGCCCGGCCCATCTTCACCCCGTGCTCGTCCTCGCTGAGGTCGATCAGTTTACCCGGGATTGCGAGGCACATCGTTAGTCTCCATGGATGCGGCGGACACTTTGCTGATCTCGACCCCGTCGCACACCAGAATGCTATCACCGCGCTCCACGTTCGTCAGCAATTCCAGGGGAATTTTTTTGAGCGCGCCGGCCACTCGGATTTTGCCGAACCGCATCCCATCTTCCATGAAGATTTCGACTACCTCGCCGTAGATAAGGTTCATCCGAGATTTGTCCCTGCTGCCCGCGACCAGGCTACCGCCGCGACCTGGCCGAGAGCGATGCCGCCGTCATTGGGCGGGATGCGTTGGTGCCAGTATGGCCTAAAGTTTTCCTCCAGTAATCGATCGATCGTGCGCTCCGTGAGATACCGGTCTTGAAAGCATCCGCCCGTGAGCACGATCTTCGACTGACCGGTCTTTCGGGCAACGGCGACGATCACCTCGGCGAGCATGTTGTGAAATTTCGCAGCGATGAGGCCGACGGATTGGCCCCTATGCGTGTCATCGAGAATGCCGAGAATGGCGGACTGCCAATCGATCACAACAGGCGAGCCTTCGCTGAGAGAAAAAGGATAGGCGTCATCAATCCCCGACTGGACCGCGAATTCCATGTCCATGGCAGCCTGGCCTTCGAAACTCACTCGCTGGCGTAAGTCGAGCAACGAAGCGGCGGCGTCGAAAAATCGGCCGGCACTCGACGTCACGGGCGCGTTCACTGGCTTTTCGAGCATTTGTCGAAGAAGCGGGAGTTCGTGTTTCGAAAAACCCGCGAGTATTTCGGCGCGACCCCAAAGTTCTTGCCGAAAAATTTCATGCAACACCCCCAGCCGGCTGCGTCGTGGCTCTTTGATCGCCGCTTCGCCACCGGGCAACCGGAAGTGACGAAGATGCGCCACGCGGGTGAAAGAGTCTGCATTCGCGACCAAAAACTCGCCACCCCAAATCGTGCCGTCGGTGCCATACCCGGTTCCGTCCCAGGCAACACCGAGCACGGGTGGTTCCAGTTCATTCTCGGCCATGCACGAGGCGACGTGCGCCCAGTGATGCTGGATTTGAATGATAGGTCGAGGCGCGTCAGCAGCTTGTGGTAAAGCCGTCGTTGCGAATGCGTCCGGCAAGCTGCCGGACGCGGCAGGCTGGCAGCCTGCGCTCCCCAAACCAAGAGCGTACTTCGTCGAGAGATAATCGGGATGGAGGTCGCAGGCGATTACGTCCGGCTCTGTTTCGTAAAGACGCGACAAATCTTCGGCGACGGCGCAGAAAGCAGAATACGCCTCCTTCGTTTCCAAATCGCCGATGTGTTGACTGACGAAAACATTGGTGCCAACGCTTAGCGCCACCGTGTTTTTCAGATGAGCGCCGACGGCGAGGATGATTGGGGATTTGGAATTTGGAGCTTGGGATTTCCCCGCGATCGGGAGCGGCGCGTATCCTCGTGCACGCCGCAGGACCATTTCCCGGCCGTGCATAATCCGCACAATCGAGTCATCCATGTGACGGACAATCGGTCGATCATGCGTCAGGAAGAAATCAGCGATGCCGGCGAGCCGGGTCAGCGCTTCCCGTTCATCAATGCAGATCGGCTCGTCGCTCAGGTTGCCGCTCGTGGCCACGACCGCGAATCCGAGCTCGCGCATGAGGAGGTGATGCAGCGGCGTGTAGGGCAGCATCAAACCGAGATAGGGATTGCCGGGGGAAACGGAGGGGGAGATTGCGGATTGCGGATTGCGGATTGCGGAATGCCGAGGCAGCAAGACAATCGGCGATTCCGAGGAAGCAAGCAGTCTTACTTCCAGCTCGGTGATCTCGCAAAGGTCGTGAGCGGCTTCGTTCGTCGGACACATGACCGCGAAGGGCTTTTCTTCCCGATGTTTCCGTTCTCGCAAAGAGGCGATCGCGCCGTCGTTGCGCGCGTCCCCCAAGAGTTGGAAACCGCCCATGCCTTTGAGCGCTAGAATTTTCCCGCGGCGAACAACTTCCGCGGCTTCGACCAACGCGTCGTGCGATCGCGCAGTGATGCCGCCCGAGCGATCCCACAACTCGATTTGCGGACCGCAAATTGGACATGCGTTCGGTTGCGCATGAAACCGGCGGTCGAGCGGATCGTGATACTCGCGTTCGCACTCCGCGCACATGTTGAACCGCCTCATCGATGTCTTCGCGCGATCGTAGGGAAGGCCTTCGATGATGGTGAAGCGGGGACCGCAGTTCGTGCAATTGGTGAACGGATATCTGAAACGGCGATCGTTCGGATCGAAGATTTCCCGCACGCAATCCGCGCACGTCGCGATGTCGGGCAGAATTACGGCAGTCTTGCTGCCAGCGTCTTCGCTCGGACGAATTTCGAATTTTTCGTAACCAAGCGGATCCAGAAACGAAGATTCAAAACTGTGAATCGAAGCGCGGGGTGGCTTCTCTTTTTCCATGCGCAAGAGAAAGTCTTGAACGGAAATAGGATCGCCCTCGACTTCGATGAACACACCTTGTCCCGTGTTCGACACCCAACCCTTGAGCTTGAGTTCGGTAGCCAGTCGATAGATGAACGGTCGAAAGCCGACGCCCTGCACCGCGCCGCGCACAACCGCTCTAGCGCGCTTCACTTTCAATCCATCGGGGGCCAGAGATGAAAGTGAAGCGCGTCGAAATGCCGGTCAAAACCAAAAACATGTTTGATGCCTTCCCGTTTCATCAGGCTGAAAGAAATGCAGTCCGTGAAAGAGACCCCTTGGTCGGCATATTTGCGCATGATACGCAGCGCATCTTTCCACTCAGCCGGAGTCGCATCTAGCCACCGCAAAACCCGACTTGTCAGCAATTCTTCGCCGGCCCCAGCCGCATACGCATAGCTTTCTCTTCGGGCCAGCAGAGTGATCGTTTCATCCATGATATGTTCGGTGGAATAAATTTCACCACCGGCGGTGGAGAGGGCGTCGAACGCTCTGGTCGCGCGGTCGTGATGCGCGTCGCCCGGATCCCGTTGCGCGTAGAACGCGCCGGTATCAACGAGAAGTCTTGCGGGAACTGCGTTTCGCGTTCGGGCCATAAATGTAATCGTCGTGATTTGCGGAGATGTCGGATGGCCCTCGGCGCGTCATGATTTGGCTTGGACGAAAGAGAGGGTCGCGCGACGATCCGCCTCTCGTTTTCGATGCCACTGAGACCGCCAACTTCCGCCGGATCAATTCGCTCAGCGTAATCCCCTGACTTCGGGCAATGTTTTGGGCTCCGCGTCTCAAAGCCTCCGGCAGCAGAATAGTTGTCCGATGCATATATGGATCATAGATATATTCCTACATATAAACAACCGGGTTTATTCCAAGCAGGGTCCGGCGAAGGGGGGGCGAAATTATCGCGTGAAGAGCCCCTCAACGAATCCGATTTGGTAAACCAGGAAGGCGCCGAAGGCCACGCTGAGCAGGCCGGCTGTCGCGCCGAGGTAACGGTTCAGCAATTGAAATCGGTCCGCCGTATGGCTGATGGGAACGGCAATGGCCGCCGTGATCAACATCATTCCCGCGATCGTGCCGGCGCCAAAAATAAGCAGATAAGCCAGGGCCCAAAGGGGATCGTGAATGATGGGCAGAACCAGCAACGCAACTGCCGCCGAGCCGGCGAGACCATGCACGATGCCGATCACAATGGGACGCAAGCTCCGGTACAGCCCGAGCCGCCCAAAAAGCTTGTCCAGGCGGGCGGATGGCACCGCATCTTCCGCGTGACCATGTTTTCCCGGGGCATGACCGTGCGAGTGTTCGTGGACGTAATCTCCGTGCTCATGAGGATGGGCATGGGGCGCGTGTTCCGCCTCGGGCGCGACCAGAGCCGCAGCTTCCTGAATACCGCGCCTGATCGCCCGTAGATTGAGAACGCCCAGCAAAATCAGCATCAGCGCAACGCAGAACTCGAAACTCAAGCCCAGCCGCTCAGGAATCACGAGGCCGAATAAAACGATCGCACCGCCGACAGTGACGAGCGTGATAGTGTGACCAATCCCCCAAAAGATCCCCGTCAACGCCGCTCCGCGAATGTTGCGCTGGCGACTGACGATCGTGGTGACCGCGATAACATGATCGGCGTCGGTGGCATGACGCATCCCGAGAAAAAACCCAAGGAACAGAATGGATACGAGCGTCATCATGATCGATCAGAGTGCAATCGGGTTCGCTTCCATAAATCTGATGCTCTTGATGGCGCATTCCTTTCCCTCAACCGGTTCGCTCGCCTTTCCGCACTGCGGACATTCGAGGGTCGCGACCGGAATGCCTGAGAGCGCTCCGTCCCAATATTTCGGCCGCCCGTGATACGAGCAATGGGGGCACTGGACGATTGCTTCAATTTTTTCGATCTGCAGGGTTGAGCCTTCAATCGGAGTTTCTGTGGTGATGGCTTCGTAACAGAATCGCAGTTGCTCCTCCTCGATGTGACTGAGCTCGCCCACCGCGAGGCGGACCTCGACAATTTTCTTCTCCGGGTTCTCCCCGGCGAATTCCAGAAGCTTTTCCACCAGGCCGGAGGCAATGGAAAGCTCATGCATCGCGTTCCGATCACACGGCCAGGAGTGCGGCTGCTACTTCGTCAAGGCCGGCGCCCGTTTTGCAGCTGGTGGGGATGACTTTGATGTCGGGCTTGAGCTTGTGAACGTCGGCCGTGAGTTCCGCTACGCTCACGCCCATCGCTTCGGCCAGGTCGATCTTGTTGATCACGACCACCTGCGAGCCGAGAAACATGTGCGGATGCTTGCGCACCATCCAGGGACCTTCCGTAACGCTGACCACGACCACGCGCGCCTTCGAACCGAGCGGAAATTCGGCCGGACAAATCAGGTTCCCGATATTCTCGATGAAAATCAGTTTCAGTTTTTCGAGCGGGATTTGCTTTAGGCCTTTTCCGACCAGGTTCGCGTCGAGGTGGCAGCCGTTGATCGTGGCGATTTGGACCACGGGAATATTTTGCGCGGCAATCGCATCGGCGTCATTACTGGTGGTGGCGTCTCCGTTAAAAACAGCGACCCCGAGTTTTTCCTTTAGCTTCTCGACGAGCTTGGTGATGAGCGTCGTTTTCCCGGAGCCGATCGCGCCCATGAAATCGATCGCGGTGATACCGTGACGATCGAGCAAGGCTCGGTTTTCGCGCGCGAGCTTTGCGTTCGCTTCGAGCAGGCTGTGCTCGAGCTCGATATCGTAGATCTCGTCCGGCTGGGCTTCGATTATTGGGATCATAAAGTAGTGCGGGAACGGCAGAATTTTCGCACGCCGGCCGATTCGAAAGCGACGTAAATCTGCAATCTTCCTCTGCCTCGGGGAAGGGGACCAAGGTGGGCGAAGTCGTTCAAGCGGCTTCCGATGCGGGTTCTTATTTCGCCAGGCCCGCCAGCGCAGTCGGCGTGTGCATCTGCTTCACGACTTTTCCTTTCCCGAGATACATGTGCACACCACACGGCAGGCACGGATCGAAACTGCGCACGGTGCGCATGATGTCGATGCCCTTGAAGTTCTCGGGTCCGTTTTCTTCAAAGAGCGGGCACCCCTGCACCGCATCTTCGTAAGGTCCAGGCGTCCCGTAAACGTCGCGCGGGTTCGCATTCCACGGCGTCGGCGGATAAGGATGATAATTCGCGATCTTGCCCTTACGAATAACGAGGTGATGCGACAGGACGCCGCGCACCGCTTCGTGGAAACCGCAGCCGATGGCTTCGTCCGGCACTTTGAATGGTGTGAACGTCGCTGTGCGCCCCGCGAACACTTCCTGCATCGCCTGCTCGAGAAAATACAGGGCGCACCCGGCGGCATAGGCCTGGAAATAAGTGCGGGCGCGATCGCGCTCGATCGTGTTGGCCCACTGCGGGATTTTCCACTCGAACTCCTTCTCGCCTTTGGTGGCCGTTTTCGGCAGGCGGATTTTCACGCTGTGGCCGGTGGACTGGACGTAACCGATGTCAACCATATTGGCCAGCGCCGTTGACCAAAGGCGTGCGAGCGGACCGCCGCCGGTGTCGAGCGCCAGATGATCGCCGGTGCGTTTGTCCAGCCAGCGCGGCGACATCACCCAGGTGTAGTTGCCGGCGAAATCGCGCTTCTGTGGCTTCGGAATCGTGCGCTGGTTCCACGGATGCCGGATGTCGATTTTGTTTCCAAGCGGATCCTCCTTCACGAAATACTCGCCGTTTCCCTGGTCGTCGGCCCAATCCTCATAATAAGAAGAGCCGAGCAGGATTCGGATTTGCGTATTGATGTCGACCAGGTTGGTGGTGACCAGCTCGCCATCGACGACGACGCCAGGCGTGACGTACATCGCCTTGCCCCAACGATCCATCGTCTTGTAATCGTAATCGCAGACGGCCGGATCCTGGAACGAACCCCAGCAGCCGAGAAGGATGCGACGGTTGCCGACCTGTTCGTAACCGGGCAGCGCTTCGTAGAAGAAATCGAAGAGATCGTCATGCAAGGGTACGCAGCGCTTCATGAATTCAACGTAGCGCATCAGCCGCACTTGGTAATCGGTGAAGATCTGGATCGAGGGCACCGTGCCCACTCCACCCGGATAGAGCGTGGAGGGATGAACGTGACGCCCTTCCATCAAGCAAAACATCTCGCGGGTGTAGCGGCTGACCTGCAACGTCTCGCGATAAAACTCGCCTTCGAACGGATTGAGCGCGTGCATGATGTCCGCAATCGTCCGATAGCCGTGATCGTTCGAGTGCGGCGCGAGCGTCGTCTGCGCTTTCGCCCAGACACTCGGGTTCGTTTCCTTCACCATCATCTCGCAGAAGTCGACGCCGACCAGATTGTCCTGGAAAATATTGTGATCGAACATGTATTCGGCGGCCTCGCCGAGATTGACGATCATTTCGCCCAGCGGCGGCGGCTTGATTCCGTAAGCCATGTTCTGCGCGTAGATCGAGCAGGTGGCGTGATTGTCCCCGCAGATTCCGCAAATGCGGCTCGTGATGAAGTGCGCATCGCGCGGATCTTTGTTGCGCATGAAGATGCTGTAGCCGCGGAAGATTGACGACGTGCTGTAGCACTCGACCACTTTCTTCGAGTCGAAATCGATTTTCGTATAGATGCCCAGGCTGCCGACGATGCGCGTGATCGGATCCCACGACATCTCGACGAGATTTCCTTGTGGCGCGGAAGTGACCGTTGACGGTGCTGTTGCTAGTTCAGGCATGGTATTAATCCTTTCTGGTAAAATTCGTGATTAATTGCGGCCGGTGCGGGCGTAGTGTTTCGGTTCGTAACCGGTGGTTAATTCAGCTCGCGGGTGTCGCCACTTCGGTTCCTTGTTGACCGTGGTGTTCGTGTGGGCGCGGAGTGCGCGGAGAATGCCGCCCCAAATTCCGACGACTTTCGTCGAGAGCGCGGATCCCGGCGGCGCATCCATGAACGGCATGAATTTATCCGGGAATCCCGGCATGGTGCAGCCGATGCAAATTCCGCCGACGTTCGGGCAACCGCCGATGCCAGCCATCCAGCCGCGCTTGGTGACGTTGCAATTTACCACTGGGCCCCAGCACCCGATTTTCACCAGGCATTTCGGCGAGCCGTACTCTTTCGCGAAATCGCCCTGCTCATAGTAGCCGGCGCGATCGCAGCCTTCGTGCACGGCTTTTCCGAAAAGCCACGTTGGCCGCAACTGATCGTCGAGTGGAATGATCGGCGCGAGACCGGCCACCTGATAAAGCAAGTAGAGCAGCGTCTCCATCATGTTATCCGGCTGCACCGGGCAACCAGGCACGTTCACGATGGGCAGGCCCGCTTTGGAGCGCCAATCCCATCCGAGATAATCGGCGAGGCCCATCGCGCCCGTCGGATTACCTTCCATCGCGTGGATACCGCCGTAGGTCGCGCAGGTTCCGCAAGCCACGATCCCAAGACATTTCGGGGCGAGGCGATCGATCCATTCATTCGTCGTGATCGGCTGGCCGGTATCGGGATCGCTTCCCATGGCGGCCCAGTAACCTTCGTTCTTGATCTTCTCGTTAGGCACGGAGCCTTCCATGACGAGGACAAACGGATCGAGCTTGCCGGCCGCAGCGTCGAACCACCACTTCATGAAATCGTCGCCGGTCTCGTAGGCGATCACGGGATTGTGCACGTGGACTTTGGGCAAGCCGGGAATGTTGCCCATGACCAGGTCTTCGATGCTCGGCTGCGACGCCGCAGTGATGGAAACGGAATCGCCGTCGCACGAGAGTCCTGTTGTCATCCAGATCACATGGATCTCTTTCACCGCTGGTGGGCGATCCATGACGATCTCCGGGGTTTTCATCCTATAATCCATAACCATGATGACGTGACTCCTCTCATTGCGGCCTAACGAATCCCTTCCCGCCGTCGCCGCACTTTTGTTATTTCCTGCTCACATACTGAAAATTATTGGGCTTCAAAAATAGTTCAGGACGTCTGTTCACATCCTGCGCATGCGGATGTAACGCCGGAATTCCGGGATCATCGAGATGATGATAAAAAGGATTATCAGTCCCAAGACTGCGAGTGCGATCAGCCAACCATTCATGGGTTATGCCTCCGTTAACTACGTCCCGGGCGCGACCGTGCGCGCATTTTCCGTGTCCGATTTTTCCGCGAGAAGATCATGCACCAGCGACTCGATCATCTCTAAAGCTTTCGGGACGGCGGCTCGCAGAGTCTCGCTCAATCCCATTGCGCCTTCTTCCGGCTCCAGAACGGCCGGTTCGCATCCCACGAGATACAATCGTCCGGGTTTTCCGCCCATCGAACGGACCATTTGCAAAACCCGGACAGGATTCATGCTATGAGCATTTACGACCTCATCGTTTTCGCTGTCTAGCGAATTTAAATCCGGTTCGATCAATAAGATTGTGCCGGGTTCTTTTCCCTGCGGCGTCGCGTCCACCAGAATCGTCGCGTCCGGACCATCCATGATTGCGTAAGCGAGATCGTAGCTGCGAATTCCGAAATCGATCACGCGCACTTCTGGTGGCAGCGGCCGCTTCAATAACTCGGCAGCCACTTCGCAGCCGAAGGCATCGTCGCCAAAAAAAATATTCCCGATTCCGGCGACAAGAATGTTTTTCACTTTCTAGAAAATGACGAAAGTAGAATGGGGAATATCTGAGTGCTTCTCTTTGTCATTCGCCACCATTCAGCACTCCGGATTTAGGAAATCGAAAAGTCGCCACGTTTCTCGAGACGTGTTTGAAATCCATCGGCTCCGTTTTTTCGAATAACGTCTGCGCCTGAACGCTCAGAATTTTGTGGAACGGCTCACTAATCAGGATCTCCCATTTCCGGGCCCGATCGCAGAGGCGCGACGCAAGATTCACCGTGTGCCCGATGGCGGTGAAATCGCGTCGCGTGACCGAACCGATCGAGCCGACCACCGCCCGCCCGCGATGGATCCCGACGCCCACGGCGAGCGGCCAGCCCTTCTCTTCGATCTCGCCGCGAATGCGGACGATCAACTGTGTGGCGCATTCGAAAACACTGTCGGCCGATTCCTCGAGGAATACCGCCATGACCGCGTCGCCAATGAATTTATCGATGTCGCCCCCGGCGGAGACGACCACGTCCGCTTGAACCGCGAGGAGATGGTTCAGTTCGCGGACGAGAAGACAAGCCTCACGGTCTTCGCACCAACTGGTGAAGCCGCGCAAGTCGGCGAAGAGCACCGTAACTTCCTGCTCCGCTCCGGTGAGCCAATGCGGATCTTCCCGGCTTCGCCGGACCGCTTCCGCCGTAAAGCGTGAGACGTATGGCAGCAACGCGAGCTTCTCGCCTAACGAGAGGATCATCTCGTTGAAGACGCTGCCCAGCTCCTGCAGTTCGTCGCCGGTCGTCACGTCCACTTGCACGTCATGGTCGCCCGATCGGAAGCGTTGCATGCCGGTGGAAAGTTTGTTCAGCCCCCGCGTGATGCTGCGCGCGAGGAGCAATCCCGGAATCATAGCGATAACCAGTGCGCCGCAGCCGATGCCGAGCGCGAGAAGCAACTCTTCCCGCTGGCGCGCGACAAAGCGGCTGATCTCGGCGTCCACCTCGATCATTGCCACAGGCTGGCCGGCCCGATTCAGGATGGGCCCGTAGCCGCTGATCCAGCGGCCATGCTCGTCTCGATAAATATCGCTGCTCGTCGGCGCATGCGAGGTCCACGCCTCCAGAAAGCGCGACCGATTGACTTCCGGAACGGTGTAACGGTCGCCGACAAATGTTTTCTTCTGCAGCATGACGACGAATTCGGTTTCCACCGCGGGTGCGATGCGGAGCGGGCGCAGGATATAAACTTCGTTCTCGGCCAGATGGTTGATCTGCCGGACGCGATCGAGAATGCGGCGCGCATTCTGAAACGCAGGCGCAGTCGTATCGCTGGTAGCGTTGATCGTGCTGATCTCGTCGCCGTCGAGAGCGAGCGCGCTCGTCCCGGCGGCGCTGCGCACGAAAGCCTGAAACTCCTGAAGCAACTGCGCACGGCGAAAGTGCAATGTGGTGCCAAGAATGGCCGCGACCACCAGCGTGGCCACGGTCGCCATCGCCAGGGTGACTTTGGTCCGGACCGAAAAGCGGCGTGGTGGCGACGACATGAGCGATCTTGTGGGCCGGGCGATATTCGCCGGCGTCCATTCATATGATGAGTCCCGGCCGGAGAGCAATCCTGCGATGCGCGCCGGCCGCGACGGATTCTGTCACTTTCCGATCGGTTCTACTTCATCGGCGGAATAGAAAAAGCGATGGCCGGATTGGCGCAGCAATCCCATGTCCCGGCCGGGATCGTCGTCGATGACGAGCGCGAAATGCACCTGGTTCTCGAGGTCCTGCTCTAAGGCTTCAATCGTCGCGACTTTTCCCTCGAGCGCCATGTCCATGATATCGGCGCGCTTCTTGGGCCAGATCCGAACTTTGTCGCCGGCTCTTAGTTCCACTCCATCGACGATCGTGCTTTCCAACTTTTTCGTTGGATTAAAGAAGTCTTCGTTCGAAGCCTGCGCGGGAGGGACGCCGCGCATGGCGCCGTGCATTTTCAAGAGATGATCGTCAGGCAGCAGCTCCGTTCGCTCCAGAATGCGGCGGGCATGATCGTCCACGCCGCGCATCTCGCGTTTCTCCTGGTCCGTCATGGTCAAGATGCGAAGCGTAAGGATCTCGTCGATCTCCGCGCCGTCGAAAAGGTCGCCCGCGCTCTCCGGCGCGATTTGCGGGTAATCATATAGAATAATGGGCGACGACAACATCGTGTCGCGTTCGTTCCTGCTCGCTTCGCCCACGAGCACCGGCCAAGTGTTGACGTTCTTACAAGCAGCGGCAGCCTGCGTGTATTCCGGCGGCGGCTCGAGGAGGGAAATGAATTCACCGCCGGTGACGTGGAGTACCGTGTGGGTCGACGCGAACGTCCGCATCAGGATGGCGTCCTGGTTTTCAAGGTCCGTAGGCGCTACCGGCGTCTTGTTCCAGATCCCAATCGTTACTTTCGAAACGTGGGGATCGATTTGGGTCACTGACGTTTCGACTGTTCCCAGAAGCGCTTCCTGGCGGCGAACAAAAACCGCGGCAACTTTCTCCCCATCACGAATGGGCTCCAGTGCACGTGAAGCTTCGAAACGAAACTCGGTCGGCATCGGTGAAGGATCGCGCAGCAAGAATGGCGGAAGTGAAACGGTGCGTTCCACGCTTTCCTGCCAAGTCTGGCAAAGTCTTTCGCCAATCAAGACCTCGTTGACTAATTGAAAGGTCGGCTCTTGAAGCTCCGGCAATTCGGCGAGTGGCTCGGTGAGGACGCCCACCTCGCGCGCCATCGGATGCAAGAAACGCACGCTTGTATTCAGCGCGCACTCCGGTGATTGCGCGCGCAACAGAACTTCCGTCTGCATCAAGCATGGCTCGGCCCCTTTTTGCGCGACGCTGTATTCCTCCGGGTAGACACGGCCGAAGGTGAACCGCTGCCGGTTCTTCTTCGAGGAGGCGCGGTACGGATAGAGAATGTAGCCCTCGTACAGAACCGCGTTCACGACCTTATCGAGCAGCGCCGGATTCATTTTGAAATATCCGCCAGAACACTGTCATGGTGTTTGATCATTGTTTCGCGAGCAGCCGCTCGACCGCCTGCTCCAGGCTCGCGACGCCGGCGCTGCGTTTGTACTGGTGCAGCCGATCGAAGACGTCGCGCGAGAGCGAGATGAAAGCGGTGTTCGGGTAATGCTCGTCCATCATCTTCTGCCACACGCTTACCGGCATCTGATAGGTGCACTCCTTCTCCCACGATATTTGCTGAACCTGCAAGTGACCGTCGGGAGCGGCGTAGAAAATTGTGCCGCTAAACAAAAAGAGCAGCGGAACTTCGCCGCCTTCCAAGGCGTAAAAGTATTTGGTGCCGGCGACGTTGAGATCGAAACTGCACGGCACGGGCAGGATCGCTTCTGTGCTGCCGGAAAACGTGCGCACCGTCGTGTTCGATAAAGTCCAGAGCCGGGCGCGCAATGTCGTCCCCCACTGGTCCGGAGTGCCGAAGAGATCGATCAACTTCGGTTTTTCATTCTCATTGTAGGAACGCCCCGGCGCCTGAATTTGAATCTGCGCCTGCAGAATCACGCTCTGGATCGTTTCCTCCGCCGGTGTGTTTGTGATTCCGACTTTGAAATGCAGGAGTGGCGTCAAACCATGCGCCGCGTGTTCGACTCCGATGATGGAGAAACTGAGATCAGGCATGGAAATGACGAAATCCGAAATGCAAAGTTTGTCATCCGCTCCTGGCCGAAGCTCGCAGCTTCGCGAAGAAATTCTCGATCTCGCGCCAGACTTCGTCGCCTCCCGACAGTCCGCGCCAATGCACGCGAATGGTGCCGACCAGCTCGAAGCAGACATCGATCGGAGCGATGAAATATTCGCGCGCGCCTTTGGAACGATTGACGAGCAACGCCTCCACGTCCGCCTCGATTGTCTGCAGGGCCGGATTTTGCCTAACGAGTGTTTCCCAGGAGCTCAACGTCAGGAGCGATTCGGTCGGTCCGGCCGGACTCGGATACATGGCAGTCATTTTCTGCTGCGGGGTGCTGTAAAAGAAAAACGCGAGATCGATTGGCAGCGAGAGATTCTCCCATTCCGCATCCGTCATCTGGATATTTGGAAGCGCTTGTGCGTCGCGAGGGATTAGTTTGAATTTTGCACCGACCGCATTTTGAAAGAGCAGGGCGCAAGGATCGCACGAACACGCAACCTGGCGCGACGTCAAATCAAGTAAATGCCGGTGCGTCGGCGGCAGGACGAGATTGCAAAGCTCGCAGCGCTCCAGAAGCGGCTGCTGTGACGGCTTGGCCAGCCGGCGAAGGGTCGAAAAGGCGGACGACGAGGATGTCACGAGTGAGAACAAAACCCCCGGTTAAGATATGCCCTCATCCTAAGCTTCTCCCAATGGGAGAATGGACCCCGTCTCCCGCTGGGAGAGAGTAGGGTGAGGGAAAATCGCGTGTCGTTAGGCCGGCGGAATATAGGGCATCGCCGGATGGATCGGCTGCCGTTTATCGGCGTTGATTCCAGTAGAGTCGCGTGCGTCCTGGTAATATTTCCGGTTCGGATCGCGGCCCGGCTCTTTCGAGGTCAGAGCCTGTTCCTCGCCTTTCTTGGTTCCTGGAACGTGCGTGGGCGCAACGTCTTTCTCAGTGCTTCTATCCGATTCGCTCATTTTGTTTTCCTCCGGGTTTGTGGCTTACTCGCTCCCGACTGGAAGCGGGCATTCGGTAAATTTCGGGACAGCTGGCGGAATGCCGTTGGCGCCATTGAGCGGCTCCGCGGCGCCTTCGACCTCGAGAGAAGTCACATCGGGCGCCGCGGCGTAGATTGCTTCCTCTATCGTAAACTTCAGGGTCAAACGCGATGAGGGGCAGCCGTGACAATTTCCTTCCAGCCGAAGTTTCACTTCGCCGGCCGGGCTCACGCCAAGAAGTTCAACGCTCCCGCTATGCTGGGCCAGCCGCGGACGCACCGCTTCGATCGCATTCCGAACGCGCGTTTCGAGATCGAGGGGATGAAGCCCGTGCACGAGCAACAAACTCGAGACCAGCTCATCTCTTCCGAGTTCGTCGATCATCGCCTGGCCGGAAGGTCCCGTGTCGTAGATCATCTCCATCAAGCGCTCGAGCCCTGCGCCTTGCAGTTCGAGCAATGCTTCGACGAGTTCGCGGGCCTGAGCGCGCGTGCCTTCGTCGCCGATGGCGTCGATGGCGTGAATCAACTCTTCGATCCGGGCGAGGCGTCCTTGGAATTCCCGGCTGTTGGTTCTATCCACGCTATTTCTCCTGTCTCATTGCCCAAACTTCGCGGAACAACTATCTCTTACCGCCTTTGCCTGAACGGCGCAACGATCATGAGAGTCGCGTCGTGGGTGGGAGTAGCGCGAATTTCGACATACTTTCGCGACCCGGCGCATTCGGCATTGGTCATCGGTGATTGATCGTGATTTATTTTGGAGCGACGCGCCTATAGCTGCGGTTGGAGCAGCCCAGCATTCGGGATTGGTCATCAAAGGTGGGTCGTGTTCTAATCCCATTGGAAAGCGGGCCTATAGCTCAGCGGTTAGAGCAGGGGACTCATAATCCCTTGGTCCCAGGTTCGAATCCTGGTGGGCCCAGCCCCGAAAGCTTTCGGGGCTGCCACGCTGGAGTGAAACGTAGGCGGGCCGCGCTCGATCGCATCCCACGCAGGCGCCGCTGATTTCGGCAGCCCGCTCTCAAGAATTGGACCGCCACAAAGTCCCGCATACAGCATTCTGCGGAAAAAGATGACTTTCCCTCGGGAAACCGTTGACAGAGCCATCGACTATTACCATAATGCGGGCGTGCTGAAAAAATTCATCCCGCAGAAGCCCATGTCGTCGATCGGAGAAGGATCGTTGAGTTCGGGCCCTGATGAGAATAACGGGCTCGCTCAGCGCGAACAACCCCGGACATCACCACCAACACTCGATCCACAAAAATATATGGCTGAACATTCTGGCAAAGACATCCTCTCGAGCGACGTCGAGATTAAGGGCTCAATCAAATTTCAAAAAGAATTGCTCATCGACGGCAAAGTCGAAGGTGAAATCAATTCGGACGGCGTCCTGACGATCGGCGAGAACGCGAACATCCAAGGCGAGATCAAGACCAAGTCGATTACGGTTTACGGCAAGGTCGTGGGCAACATCACGGTGGGCGAGCGTTGCGAGTTGAAGTCGCGTTGCACGCTTCAGGGTGACCTGAAGGCGGCCCGCCTCGTGATCGAGGAGGGAGCCACTTTCATCGGCAAATCCGAGGTGACGAGCGCGGCGGCCAGCAAACCGACCACGCCTGCGGCGCGACCGGAGATCGTCCGGAACGAAGAGCCGGCGACGCCTCCTGCCAAGTCGGCTTTCGGCGCCCGCGTCTAAACAGTTACCTCCGCAACAACGCGACCAGTGGCTAAGCCGTCGCCTGCTAAAGTCAATGTGGATTGTCCACATTGCGGCTTTAAGCAGATGGAATATGCGGCGGCGAAGAGCACGATGTGCCGCCAATGCGGCGCTCACTTCGCACCTTCAACCCCGAAGATGGAGGTGCGTCTTCGGCCTCAAGGGGAGCCGGCGATTGAGGCCGCTCCCGATCCGTCGCTTCTCCGAAAGCTGGAGGGGTTCTGGACCAAGCACCACAACTCGGAAATCGAATGTTTCGATTGCAAGGCGCGGCAGGAAATCAGCTCTGCCGCCACCTCCACCTTTTGTCCGAAGTGCAGCACGCACATGGACCTGCGCGATTACAAAGTCACGACGAGTTTCAGCCGCTCGATCAAGACCCACGGCGAAATCCACGTCACCCAGAAAGGCGATCTCAGTAGTAGCACCGTGACCTGTCGCTCCGCGCTGATCGAAGGAAAAATGCGCGGCAACATGAACTGCGTCGGCACGGCCACGATAAACTTCATCGGCAAAATCCCCGGCCGCTTAACGGCGGAACATGTGTTGGTGGAGCGAAAATCCGACGTGCAATTTTTCCGGCGGATCAGGGTGAAGAGCATCGAGATTCGCGGCCGGATGACAGGCGAGATCATCGCAGAAGGTGCGGTGGTCATTCATCGCAACGCCACGCTCGACGGGAACGTGACGGCGAAATCTATTTCCGTGGAGAAGGGCGGTATTTTTTCCGGTCAGTTGGTCATCGGAAACGCCGGGCTGACCCAGGCTGAGTTGCTGCCGGAAGCAAAGCCCGCTGCAACTGCTGCGGCAGACTCCGCCTCGAGCGAGCTCGGGCCGGACGCAGTGCCGCATCCTCTGCCCGCGACCTAGCCGGGCGTTAATGCAAAAACTGCTTCCACGCAGTCCGTACGACCGGCTGGGCGGTTACGTGCATCTGCCGCGCTTGATCGATAAGGCGAAGCTGCATCGCAAAGGCTTGCTCGACGGCTATAACTACAAGACCGTCGGGTTCGACAAACATCTCCTGGCCTTTCTGAAACTGAATCCCGATGCCTTCGAAGAAGCGGCTCATCGGCTGGACGACGATGCCGCGATTCTGGATTGGGTCGCGAAAAACGGCGCTCAGCATGCGCCGGATGCGATCGAGCATTGGAATGAAGCGATGATTTCCCGCCGGCCGGATACGGCCGCGAAGAAGGCGCGTTTTGTCCACTTCCTCAAAGAGGCGGGGGGAGAGGGACGAAAAGATATTCGAACTTACTTCGATTTGATCGAATTCGACGAAGGGCGCTTGAAGTAGTGCAGAGGCGCTCGCCACGGCGAGCGCCTGTTGTTTGGTCAGGCGCTTGGCACAAGCGCCTCTACATCAATGCCGCGCGAATTTCGCGAAAATCTGGTTCGCTTCTTCCAGCGTTTCTTTGCTGCCTATATCGAACCACGTTCCTTTGATCTGATACGTCTTCACCTGCTTCCGCGAGTAAAGCCACTGGATGAATCTTCCCGGCTGATCCGGATTATTTCCGGCGGCGACATAGGTGGTGAAAAGCGGCACCACCTCCGCCGAAAAATAATAGAGCGCGATCCCGGTCAGGGTATTTTTCGGCTTGGCCGGCTTCTCTTCGAATTCAGTGATGATGCCCTCAGAATTAGTTGTGATGCTGCTATACTTTTTGATCGCCTCCAGATCGCCGACATCATAAGTCGCCAGCGTCGCTTCCGAACCTTTGGCGGCGTGGACAAAATCCTCCAGCGATTCGCTAAAGAGATTATCGCCCCCGACTACGATAAGATCTTTGTTCCCCAGATCTTCCCGCGTCACCACCAGGGTAATGTCGCCAATCGCGCCCAGCTTATCGGAGTCGTCGGTCGAGCCGTCGTTGATGATTTTGAGCGCGAGCCCCGGTTTGCGGCGCTGATACTCGTCCGCCCATGTTTGAAAATCTTTCACGAACTTGCTGTTCGTGACCACGTAAACCGTTTCCAAATCCGGAACGCCCGCAAGGTTGTCCAGCACCCAATCGATCATCGGTTTGCCCGCGACCTCGAGGAGCGGTTTCGCTTTGTGCAACGTGAGGGGATAGAGGCGCGTGGCGTAACCCGCGGCGAGGATGAGCACATTCATAGTGGAGAGCGATCGCGGGCAAGTTAGACGGAAAGGCCGCGGCAGCCAGCCGGATTATTTCGGTCGTTTTGTAGGCGTTCGCGTTCAGTCCTTCCGGGTAGCGCACGCGTCTCGCGGGTTGGTTTCGGCGTCTCGCCGAAACAATCTTCCGAAAATTCGCGACTCCCAAACCTTTCGGGATCGCCAGCGCCCTAGACGCGTGCGCTACCCAACCGTTCCGAGCGCACCGCGATGGAGGCGTTCCTGAAGCGCGGCAATGCGAGACGGATCGGTGATCTTGCCGCGGGTCGCGCGATCCGCCACGTAGAAGGTGTCGATCGCCGCTCCTTTCTCCGTGCTGATGCGCGAGAGCGCGATCGAAACGCGCTCTTGTCCGAAGGCAGAGAGCAATTCGTAAAGCAATCCGAGCCGGTCCGGCGTTTGAATCTGGATGAGCGTGTAGGTCGGATGCGCTTTGTTCTCGACCGTGACGCGCGTCGGGAAATCCATCTCGCCGCGACTCGCCCGCTTCACGATCTTCCGGCGCGCCTTGTCCAGTAGCGGCGCGAAATCGAAATCCTCCCGGGCGAGAGCCTGCCGCAAGGTGCTTTCCACCAGGGCGTGATCGCGCTTGTCTGTCACCGCGCGAAACTTCGTGTCGCACACGCGAAAAATATCCAGGACGACATTATCGCCGCGGGTATAGATGTCGGCGCTGAGAATATTGATCGGGACCACGGCGAAAGATCCCGCGATTTTCGCGAGAAGCTCCTGCCCGTCCCACGCGCAGAAAGAGGCAATGCTATGACCTTGTCCAGCGAAAGCCTGCCATGCGATTACCGGCGCGAGAGGAGATTCGTCGCGCCAATAAAGATTTTCCAGGAAACGCCGGAAGAGCTGGAGATGGGAAACGATTTCCTGGACACCGAAGGCTCGGAAATAATTGTCCGGCAGAAAATCGAAGTGCGCTTCCACTTCCTCCGCGTAATCCGCGCCCAAGCTCCCGGTCACGCTTTCCTGCAAGCGCTCGCGCTCGATTTTGCTTTGCTCGTAGAATGCCTCCTGGTCCGAGAGATATCGCGAGGTCGCGTGATAAAGCTGCCAGACGAGAGTTTCCTTCCAGTCCGACCACGCGTCCGCGCTCGTGCCCTGCCCGTCGGCCAGCGTGAGCAACATCAGGGCGTCGAGATTTTTCTGGTCCTTCACGATGCGCGCGAACTCCACCGCGGTTTCCGGATCGTCCAAGTTTCGTTGCTGCGCCGTGTTCGACAGGGTGAGGTGATGGTCGACGAGCAGAATCAGCGAGCGGCGTTGCGCGGCCGAGAGCAAAAGACGAACGGCGGCGCCTTGCGCAAACAGCGCGCTCGCTTCGGAGTGGGGACGCGCTCCGACGGCCCTTCCGGTATCGTGCAAGAGCAAGGCAAGATAAAGCACGAGCGGGTCCTCGAGCTTTTCGAACAGCTCCCGGTACATTCGGAACTTTGTTTCCTCCGTCTGCATGACCTGGTCCAGCTTGTCGATGCAAACGAGGGTGTGTTCATCCGCGGTATAGCGATGGAAAAACTCGTGCTGCACCAGACAGGTGAGCTGGCCGAACTCGGGAACGTAGCGCCCGAGAAAATCGACGCGGTGCATCATCCGAAGAATGCGGCCGACTTCACCCTTGCGGGAAAGGATCGCCCGGAATATTTCGCGCGGTGCCTTGCCGTTGCGGAAGGCGCGCGTGACCAGCCCCAGGTTGCGGGTGAACAGATCGGCCAGGTCCGGGCTCAAGTCGAGGTGGCGCTCCTGCGCGAGAAGGAAAACGCGCATCATGGCTTCGGGCGTTCGACTGAAGATGTCCGGTCGTTGCGCGTAGAGTTGTCCCTGACGCACGCGAAATTGGTCCACCTGCTCGTCGCGCGTTTTCGGTCGCGGCAGGAAACTAAAGAGCTTGCGCGTGCTCACCGACGATTGGCCGCTGGCGAACTGCTCCGTGATTCGCTCCGTCACGCGAAAAATGTTTCGCGTATGTTCGTAGTAATCCTTCATTAGCGCTTCGTTCCGCAGCGTCCCTCGCTTCTGCGGATAACCGAGCCGTTGCGCGATTTGGTCCTGGACGTTGAAGTGCAACGTGTCCGTGGCGCGGCCAGTTGCGTAATGCAGATCGGTGCGGAGGCGAAGGAGAAAATCATAGGCCGCTTCGATCCTCCGGTGGTCCGCTTCGCTGAGCCAGTCTTTGCCGACGAGATGCGTGGTGGTGAGCGCGCCTTCCTTGAAAGAGGCCATCCAAAGCAGATTCTGGTAATCGCGCAATCCGCCGCATCCGCTCTTCAGGTTCGGCTCCTGCATGTAAACGCTGTCGCCAAATTTTGCATGGCGCGCCGCCTGATCCTGCATCCGCAGCTCGACATATTCCTGTTCACGTCCCTTTACGCAGTTGGCGCGGAATCGCTTGCGGAAGAGTCGCTCAAGATTAGCATCGCCGGCCAGCTGCCGTGATTCCAGCATCGCGGTTTTGGTGAGCATGTCGGTGTTCGCCAGGCTGATGGCTTCGGAGATCGAACGCGTGGAGTGGCCGACTTTGAATCCGATATCCCACAGGAGATACAGGGTTTGTTCGATGACCTGGGCGGCATAGGGCGAGATACCCGAGCCGTTCGTGTCGTGCAGAAACATCACATCCACGTCGCTGTGGGGATTAAGTTCCCGGCGGCCATACCCTCCGAGCGCTACCACGGTGAGCGGAGCAGGGGACACGCCTTTTTGTTGTCGCGCGAAACTCGCGGCGGCACCGAAGATGTGCCGCAACAGGACATCGATAAGCTCAACACGCAGGGCGCAAATTTCCCGGCCGCCTCCTCCCGACTGGTGGCTCAGACGAAGCCGGTGCTCCTCGATTTTCAGGAATTTCTTATAGAGCGCGAGCGTTTCCGCGGGCCGTTTCGCGCTCGTCGAGGCCAGTTCGCGCTCGGCATGCGCGAGGACTTTTTCGAGATGACGGGAGGCCGGCATTTTGGATTTTAGATTTTGGATTTGGGATTAGGACTTGCGGCAAGTTTCCGCTCAATCCCAAATCCACAATCTAAAATCCAAAATGGTCAGAGCTCGATCGCGTATCGCTTCATCTTATTATAAAGCGTGGGACGCTGAATGCCGAGAATCTGCGCGGCCTTCTTCTTGTTTCCGTGACATTGCGCAAGCGCCTGAATGATGGCGTTGCGCTCCAGATCGTCGAGGTTCGTGATCCCGTTGGTGCCGCCATTATTGTTGCGCTCCGCGTGCTGGAGCGCCACCGGCAATTGCACTTCCGCCGGCAATTCCTTCACGCTGATGGTGCTCTGCCGCGCGAGGACGACGGCATATTCCATCGCATTTTGCAGCTCGCGCACGTTGCCGGGCCACGAGTAATCGAGCAATTTTTGAAACGCTTCCGGACCAATTTGCGGTTCCGGTTTGCCGAGCTCCTGGGCGAACCGCTTCAAGAAGGTAGCGACCAGGGGCGGGATATCTTCCTTCCGTTCTCGCAAGGGCGGGACCTCGATTTGGAACGTGTTCAGCCGATAATAAAGATCCGCGCGTAATCGGTTCTCCGCCAGCGCGCGAGAGATCGGCCGGTTCGTCGCCGCAATGACCCGGAAATCGGACTTGAGCGTTTGGGTACTGCCGAGTGGCCGGTACTCGCGTTCCTGCAGCACGCGCAGAAACCGCGTTTGCAGTTCGGGCGGCATCTCCGAAATCTCGTCGAGAAAGAGAGTGCTTCCGCTGGCGGCGGCGATCATGCCCGAAAAATCGTTCGTGGCCCCGGTGAATGCGCCCTTCACATAGCCGAATAATTCCGCCTCGATCATAGCCTGCGGGAACGCGGCGCAGTTCAGCTTCACCATCGGTTTTGCGGCGCGGCGGCTTCGGCTATGAATCACATTCGCGATCACTTCCTTGCCGACACCGCTTTCGCCCGTGATCAGAACATTGGCTTCCGAGGGCGCCATTGCCTCGACCAACTCATGGATTTCCTGCATCGCTTTGCTTTTGATCACGGGCGCCAGGCGGGTCTCGGCAATGTCCAGGCGCTTCTGGAGTTGTTGCGTCTTTTCCCGGAGCTGTTCGGTCTCGCGCAGAAGCGACTGCTTCTCGAGCGCCTTCTCGATCAGGCTGAGCAATTCCTCCGGCGCATACGGTTTGCTGATGAAGTGATAAGCGCCGCGTTTGATCGATTCGATCGCGTTGCTCAACGAATCGTGCGCCGTCAAAATAATCACCTGCGTCTCCGGATGCTCGCGTTTGATCTGTTCGAGCATCTGCAAGCCGTCCGCATCCGGGAGTTGCAGGTCGAGCAAGACGACGGCGGGCGGATTGCTCTTCAGCATCCGCAATCCGTACGATGCGGTGGCGGCCGTCTCGGGTTGGTAACCGTGGCGGCCGAGGAGCGCTTCGAGCGTGAGCAGGATCGGCCGCTCATCGTCGATGATCAGAATGCGTCTACTTTCAGCGGTCATGGTTTTGCAGAAGTCGCGCCTTCATCGTGATCTCCGTGGACGAAAGAAGGAAGAGCAATCGACGTGCGCAGGCGCCTTTTCATTCAAAGGGGGAGTCCTTGGACGGGCGAATGGCTATGGCGCCACCGCGCTTACTGGAAGAAGGACCGTCGTGATCAGAGCGGAAACGCCTTGATCGTAACGGGCATTAAGTTGGCCCTGATGAGCCTCAATGATGGCACGTGAGCGGTAAAGTCCAACGCCATAATGACCTTGTTCCACCGGACGTAGCGGCTCGCGTCCCCAATTCTCCGTGGAGCGTTCAAAGGTGCTCTTCGGCTCCCGAATGGTGAACGCGAAACGGTCCTTCTCAATGCGCGCATCCGCACAAATGACCCCTTTCGCGCGATCGTGCCGGAAGGCGTTCGCAAACAATTCCAGCAGCGCTGGCTGCAACGATTGCGGATCGATCTCAAGGGTGCTGTCGCCCACGTCCACGCTCCATTCGATCTGGCCGCTTTCGTTGGGATATTCGGACGCAAGTTTCTGGCGCAGATCTTCCACGAAATCCGCGGCGCCGTATGGCATTAACGTCAATCTCGGCGTGCCCAGGGAAGAGGTGACCCGTTGCAAACTTGCTCCCACTTCGGAAACCATCGCGCGCAGGCGTTTTATCTCCTCCTTCAGTTCCGGAGTCTCCGCGATCTCGGCGATGTATGCCGATTGCAGTTCGGCGGCGTTGAGATGATTGCGCAGATCGTGCCCGAGCTGCCGGACAAACTTCACCACCTCCGGCATCGAAATCCAGATTTCGGGATTTGGTGTTGGATTGGGCTGGGCCGGTGCGGGCATGGCGAAAGGGAAGACGCAAACCCTAGCGCAACTGACGTGTAGCGCCAGCGGGTCTCATCTCGTAGGGACGTGCTGAAGCACGTCCCTACGAAAGTAGGTATCGAACGGCGAAGCGCTCGATCCACCTACGCGCGAGAAAACTTTTGCGAACCGATTCCGTCGCCGCCCGAGACTCGAATCGCCGCGTCGTTCGCGGCCAGATGCCGGAGAATATGAAAGACATCTTCCGAATCCGCTTGCAGCGACGTCGCAATCTCTTCCGCGGTCCTCGAGCCCTCTCCGCTCAGAGTTATTTCGACCCTTTTCTGCAGTTCGAGCACGCGCGTTGCCGCTTTTTTCCCGGCTTCGACTCCAGGCTGATGGTAGGCATTGATGTTGACCAGGGAGGCGTAGAATCCAACCGCCCGCTCATACAACGCAATGAGCAAACCAACATTGAATGCATTCACTTCCGGTATCGTAATCGTGATTGATTCCCGCTCGCTCTCGTAAAGCGCCGAACGCGTTCCTCGCAGGAACCCCTGGAGATAGTCGCCGCTCGTTACGCCTTCCTCGACCTCAAAGCGCTGTGTGCTCCGGTCCTTGCGCACCTCGACGAAAGTGACGAAGAAATTCAATACGCCGTCGCGTAACTGCTGCACATACGCGTGCTGATCGGTTGAACCCTTGTTTCCATAAACGGCGATGCCCTGGCGGACGACGTTGCCCTCCAGATCCCTCTCCTTGCCTAACGACTCCATCACCAGCTGCTGCAAATATTTGCTGAACAACATCAGCCGGTCCTTGTAGGGCAGGATAACCATGTCCTTTTCCCCGCGGCCGTTGCCCGCATAAAACCACATCAGCGCCAGCAGCATCGCCGCGTTCTCCTTCGCGTCGGTCGCCCGGGTTTTCGCATCCATGGCGGCGGCGCCGGCGAGAAAATTGCCGATGTCGAAACCCTCCAGCGCTGCCGGCACCAACCCGACCGCGCTCATGATCGAAGTGCGTCCACCGACCCAATCGTGCATCGGGAAGCGAGTAAGCCAGTCATTTTTCTCCGCGTATTTATCCAACTCGCTGCCGACACCGGTGACCGCGACTGCGTGTTTTCCAAAATCCAACCCAGCCTGCTCATATCGCGCGGCCGCCTCCAACATCCCATTGCGCGTTTCCTTCGTTCCGCCGGATTTGGAAATGACCACCGACAGTGTGTGCGCGAGGTGATCACCGATTTTGTTGAAGGCTCGATCGAATCCGTCGGGGTCCGTGTTATCGAGGAAATAAATGTCGAGTGGGTCCGTCGCGTTGCCCAGCGAGTCCGCGATGAATTGCGGCCCGAGCGCGGAGCCGCCGATGCCGATCAAGAGCACGTGCTTGAAGCGGTCTGCCTTTTGCGGGGCGATCTTGCCGCTGTGCACCTCGGCGGCGAATTGCTTAATGCGCGAGTTGGTCCCGTCGATGTCCGCGCGCAGCTCGGGCGTGGGAGCGAGCTTCGAATCCCGGAGCCAATAATGCCCGACCATGCGCTGTTCGTCCGGATTCGCGATCGAGCCTTTTTCGAGCTCGCGCATGGCGGCGAACGCTTTGTCCACCCGCGGCTGCATCTTCGCGAGAAAATCATCCGCGAATCGCATCCGGCTGATATCGATTGAGAAATCGAGATCGGCATGATGCAGAAAATACTTCTGAAACCGCGGCCAAAGAGAAGTGGAAGCCATACTCGTGTGTAACAGAAACGCCCAGCGGATTGGAACACGATTGTTCTGTTCTCGAGAGCAGCGCAATCTGGCTGTCGCTGCTTACAGGCGTTTTAAGACCATTTCAGCGAGAACCTTCGATTTTTGCAGCTTGGTCGCCTGATCCGCCGGACCGCCAATGCTCAGGCTGATGTAGATGTCACTCTTGAGGACATACAAGGCTCCGCCGAAACGCTGGGGCGCCCAAAAGGCCTCGTCTCCGAGATCGCTGATCTGCTGTGGAGGGGCCGATTGTTTTTCCTTCTCTTGTTCTGCAGGTGCGCTCCCAGCTTCTTTGGCACTGCGAAAAATTTCGCTCCAGGCTTCCTTCGGATCGCGCGCATCCGCGCCGCCGCTCTTTTGGGTTACGGTAAGAACAATTGAATCCGCGGCCGTTGGAAGCAGGAAGTAGCATTGAGACACGGTAACGCCTCCTTGAGAATTGAGGCTCGGTTTGGTGGCCTTCACTGCCACACCCTGAACGCTTTCGATGTCTGCGCTGGTCAGCAGAGAACAGGCATCCACCCCATTCGTGGGACCCGCTCCCGGCGTATTCCGTAGCTGCGGCTGCGACGGTGATTGGACCGTTGCTCTCTTGGAGCAGCCCATGGGGACGGACATCAGGCCAAAGGCGAACACAGTTAAAGCGACACGCATTTGCTAAGCCGTAGCACTTCTTCCTGTTGAAGGACAGGATGCCGGTCGCAAAGCCAAAAAGGACTATGGTTACATTTTCGTCATGTGGACGAAAGCTACAACCATTCCCGGCAGACGATGCGAACCGATAATGCGCCGCACTCCTGCAAGCTCCTTCGAGATCTGACACGCGACGCGCAATCCCTGCATCATCATGCGAAAAAACCCTGATTCCAAATCTGGCTTCTTCAATCCGCGTAATGCCCTGGCGGTCGCGCTTTGTGCCGCTGGCGCAATGCTCGCTGGGTTGAGCTTTGCCGACACGAACCCAGGCTCGCCTGGAACTGTCTCATTGGCTAACCCGACGTTGACCTATACGGGCGGACCTTTTGTCGTACCCAACCCCAGTGCGCAATCCGGTGCTCCCATCTGCACTGCGCCGATGTCTTGTGATGACTTTGTCTTGAATGTGGACATGGCAGGAGGCGCTGATCCTGACCCGGCCAAACACGTAAAGATCAGCGTTAGTTGGCCAGTCTCCTCAGCGGATTTTGACGTTTATATCCTACAGAACGGCGCGACGGTCGCTACGGCAGCTTCCTCGGCCGATCCTGAAGTGGTGGTTCTTCCCGCACAATCGACGGGCGGTTCTCCCTATACGATAAGAGTGGTGCCTTTCGCGCCGGCAGGACAGACCTACACGGCAACGGTCACTTTGGAAAGCACTCCACCAGCGCCGCCTCCAGGCAGTGGCATCGCGCCGAGATATCAGAACTATGTACCGAATCCCAGCACTCTCGCTGGCGCTGGTTCCGCCGGTGAACCTTCCATCGGAATCGATTGGAATCCAAACGTCCCCGCCCTCAAGCACGACAAAGTCAATTTGGGCGGTGTAGCGTTCTTCACCGCTAACTTGAACGAGTTTCGGCTCAGCTTTGATGACTGTTCGTCACCAGCGAAAAACCCAAACGCTCCCGGCGGCCTGTTTAATAATTCGCCGCTATGGGAAGATGTGACGAATGCAACGGAGGGTGCGGAGACCCTCGACCCCATTGGTTATGTCGATCACCTAACGGGGCGCGTCTTTCAGTCGCAACTGGCGGGCGTGAGCAGCATCATGTCCTTTTCGGATGATGACGGCGGAACCTGGACGCAATCCCAAGGTTCCGGCCAGCCGGCTGGGGCGGACCATCAGACGGTAGGGGGTGGACCTTTCAACGAAGCCGCAGTGCCACCGCCCGTGCATCCTTTGTATCCCAACCAGGTTTATTACGCCTCGCAGGATGTTGCCACGGCCTTGGCCGCACGCAGTGATGACGGCGGGCTGACCTTTGGGCCGGGAGTTCCAATGTGGAATCTATCGCAGTGTGGCGGATTGCACGGGCACATCAAAGTTGGTCCCGACGGAACTGTTTACGTTCCCAATAAGAGCTGCGGCTCAGGAACAGGTGTAGCAGTTTCGACCGATAACGGATTGACCTGGACGGTTAAGACCATTCCCGGCAGCGGTTCGGGTTCCACCGATCCATCCATCGGGATCGGGGCGGACAATACCGTTTACCTCGGGTACGAAAATAACGACGGTCACCCTCACGTCGCTGTCTCGACTAACCACGGCGACACTTGGTCGGACGTCGATGTGGGCCAGGGCGTCATCGCCCACGCCGTTTTCCCGGAAGTGGTAGCGGGCGATGGGGATCGCGCTTCCTTTGGGTTCCTCGGCACGTCTGCGTCAACCGGAGATTGTTGCAGCGGCGGGGGTATTGGGACGTTCCGCGGCATTTGGTATTTCTACATCGCGACGACTCTCGATCGCGGGCAAACCTATACTTTGGTTAACGCCAGCGGCCACGATCCCGTGCAAGTCGGGTCCATTTGCACCGGAGGCACCACTTGCGGGGCCGACCGCAACTTGCTCGACTTTAACGATCTCCAAATCGACAAACAAGGTCGCGTCTTAGCCGCTTATGCGGATGGTTGTGTTGCTCCGGCTTGTAGTGAAGCAACGGCCGATAGTCCACCAGATCCAACTGACGGGTACACAGCCTCGCGGAGCGCTCTGTCTTCCGTCATTCGGCAATCTGGGGGCCCGCGACTGCTAGCGGCGTTCGATCCAAATCCGGCCGAGCCCGCTGCTCCTGCGGCGCCCCGGCTGGACAGCGTCACTGGAACTGCGGGCAATGTAGTCCACATCGCTTGGTCGGAGCCCGACAATGGCGGCTCGCCGCTCACGGGTTATAAGGTTTACCGGCGCACAGATCCGGGCACGTACGGCGCGCCGCTGGCGACCGTTGCGATTGGTTGTCCAGCTTGCAAAACGACCTACGACGACACAACTACCCTCCCTAACACCGCTTACTTCTACAAGGTCACCGCGATGAACGCACTCGGCGAAAGCATCAATTGCACTGAGTTGCCAATCGGAACGGCAGCAGTGGCGTGCGATAAGTGTCAGTTACCCGGGTGTGAAATTCTCTCCGATCCAGCCGGCGACATAGTGGTCCCGATCGGAGTGACCGCAAATCCAGGTTGGGATGTGCGCAGTCTCTCGATCTCAGAGCCTTTTAGCTTCGCGCCGGGCAAGGTGATCTTCACTCTGAAGATGGAGAGCCTGGCAGCGGTGCCTCCGGATACTCGTTGGCCGGTCACCTTCACGGGACCAGATACTATTAACTACACCGTGAGAATGACCAACGTGGCCGCGGACGGCGCTACCACCGCACCCATCTTTCAAGTGGGACCCACTGCCGGACCTTTTGTTGCGGCCGATCCGGCCAGTACATTCAGTGCGGATGGGACGATTACAATTGTCGTGCCCACGAGCGCAATTGGTAATCTGACACCGGGGCAGAATCTAACCGGGTTCCTGACGCGCATCACGGCCGACGTGGTTGCGGTCACTCTAACGCCAGACAATATGCCAGACAGTCTCGCGCCCTCCGGAAGCTACACGGCAGTGGGTAATAATGCGCTTTGCCGGCCAAACGCTGCGCCAGTGGCAGCGTTGAACGCCAACCCGGTTACTGGGACGGCGCCTTTGTTGGTCAATTTCGACGCTTCCGCATCGTCCGATCCAGACACCGGCCCCCCCGCGGATACCATCGCCTCTTACACTTTCGAGTTTGGCGATGGCTCGATGCCGGAGACGACCTCATCGGCGACGATTCAACATTCTTATACCAACGCGGGAGCGTACCGAGCGACCGTCCGTGTCACCGATTCGCGTGGCAAGCAGAGTGATAACCTCGCGGGAGTCAACATTGATGTGGCCCCGGGCACGACCCCCACGCCGACGGCTACAGCGACAACAACAGCTACAGCAACACCCACGGCGACTGCTACAGCGAGTCCTTCGGCGACAGCTACGGCTAGCCCGACGGCCACCGCCACAGCAACTCCTTCAGCGACAGCCACAGCTACCGCGACTGCAACACCCACGGCTACGGCAAGTCCAACCGCGACAGCGACAGCTAGCCCAACAGCTACAGCTACAGCCACAGCAACAGCTACCCCAACGGCAACAGCAAAACCTTCGCCGGCGCAGTTGCTGAATATCTCTTCCCGTGCGCGAGTGCAAACCGCCGATAATATTTGCATTGGCGGGTTCATCGTAACTGGTGCGGTTCCCAAGCATGTGCTGGTGCGGGCCATTGGGCCTTCGTTGTCGCGATTCAGTATCCCCAATGTCCTGGCTGATCCGGTCCTGGAACTGCACGGGCAGAACGGATTTGTCACGATCACGGATGACAACTGGAAAGATGACCCGGCGCAGCAAGCCGCGATCGAAGCTTCTGGGCTCGCCCCGACAAATGATCTCGAGTCAGCGATTGATGTGGTCTTGACACCCGGAAGCTACACGGCTGTGGTCAGGGGCAAGAATAACACGTCGGGGGTGGGTCTGGTTGAAGTCTACGACCTGAATCAGGCTGTTGCTTCCAAACTGGTAAACCTCAGTACGCGGGCCTTCGCGGGCACTGGTGATAATCTGGTGATCGCTGGTTTTATCCTGGGCAATGGGACTGGTGACGACCGAATTGTGGTACGAGGGCTCGGCCCCAGCCTCAGTGATTTGGGAGTTTCAAATGTCTTGGCAAATCCGACACTGGAGTTGCGCGACGAGAACGGCACCCTTCTTGTCTCGAACAATGACTGGCAGGATGACGCATCCCAGGCTGCGGAAATCAGTGCGGCTGGTCTGGCGCCGAGTGATACGCACGAGTCGGCCATAGCGGCAACTCTACAGCCGGGTCTCTATACCGCGCTGCTCGCGGGAACGAACAACGGTTCTGGTAACGCGCTCGTCGAGGTCTACGACCGGGGCGGGGGACCCTAGCCCCGCCTTCTTGCCGTTTGTCCGGAGAGACTAGTGCCAGGCCTGCCTCGGCATGAGGCCCACAGTATCGGGTGATCTACTTTTTAGTGTTTGCCCGCTGAACCAGGTCTTCGTATTTGGTGGTGAGCTCGTTCACTTTTGTCAGGTAGAGTTGCCGATCGGGCTTCGGTGATTCGACGATGCGGCGTAGAAACTCAGCCGCACCGAAGAAGTCTTCCACGGAATTTCCGAGATAATTCGCGAGCTTCGCTTCGTCGGGATGATCCGTGCTGAATTGCTTCAACGCATCGTAGGCCGCTTTTAGGTTCATAAAACGCGGCTTATAGCGCGCTCCGTCTATCATGGGCGCGTCCGCTCGGGTCGGGAGGATGTCGCCCAGCGTTTCCGCGGCGAGAAGAAAGCTGCGCAAGTGCCATTCGAAATTTTTCCCATGCTCCTTCTCGAGCTGCGCCAGGCTTCGGCGATCCATATCTTCCTTCACCGCCCGCAGCTCGCGCCTCAAGACCGCCTCGGAGGCAAAGATCTGCTGGAAGAGGGGCATCATTTGGGCGTGCAACTCCTGGCCGCGCTTCGCGCCGTCGCCTTTATAACTGTGCTGGGCATAATACTCCGAGGCCGTTTTCACGACCGGCGTGAGAGCCGTGGCAGCCTCCGCCAACTTTTTCGCCATATCGTCGGCGTTAGCCAACGGCGGCCACATGCCCGGCCCTTTCTGACCCGCATCGACAATTTCCTGGAGGGTGCCGCCGGGGATCTCGTAGAGACCGTTATCGATGGAATGCTCCTTACCCGTCGGCCCAACCTTGAGATCGACCCAGGAAGCATAACGATCGTAGGAGCGTTGAATGCCGCGGGTGGCCTTGAGGGCCTTCACATAGAGATTGGTCTTCTCGACCAAGGTCTTGAAGCGATCCTCCGGCAAGTCGGCGATCGTTTGGGCGCGCGCAGTCATCGCTGCGGAGAAGAACAGAAGGGCGGCCCCGATGAGCCAAGGCCGCGCGGCCGGCATCGCTTTCATCGAGTCGACTCTGAAAGAAAATCGGGCTCAGGTCACGCACATAATCTACTGCCAGGTGAGACGAAAATGCTGTGGCGTGGCAGGCGCCTGCCGCTACAGTCAAACTCTATGCCGTACCAAAACCTCACTCCGCCAGCGGGCGACAAGATTTCGACTTCCCAGGGAAAATTGAACGTGGGAGATCATCCCGTTATTCCATTCATCCGCGGCGACGGGACCGGCCCTGATATCTGGAACGCGAGTGTGCGCGTCTTCGATGCCGCGGTCGAGAAAGCTTACAGCGGTCAGAAAAAAGTTTCGTGGTTCGAAGTCTTCGCGGGCCAGGCGGCAAAAGACAAGTTCGATGAATGGCTGCCGGATGACACGGTCGAGGCGTTCCGCGAATATCTCGTGGGCATCAAAGGACCGCTGACGACGCCCGTCGGCGGCGGAATCAGCTCGCTTAACGTCGCGCTGCGGCAACTGCTCGACCTCTTCGTCTGTCTGCGGCCCATCCAATATTTCGACGGCGTCCCTTCGCCTGTGAAACATCCCGAAAAGGTGGACATGGTGATCTTCCGCGAAAACACGGAAGACATTTATGCCGGGATCGAGTACGCCGCCGGCAGTGAAGGATCCAAGAAAATCCTCGCATTCATCGAAAAGGAATTTCCGAAGGCGTTCGAGAAGATCCGCTTCGGCACCGCCGAGAAGGCCGCGGAATTTTGGAAGAAAGTCGGCGCCCCGGAGGGCAGCGACGTTCTGGTAGGCGTGGGCATCAAACCGGTCAGCCGCGCGGGAAGTGTGCGCCTGATTCACAGCGCAATCAGCTATGCAGTCAAGTTCCAGCGCAAGAGTGTGACCCTCGTGCACAAGGGAAATATCATGAAATTCACTGAAGGTGCGTTTCGAGATTGGGGCTACGAGATCGCCAAGCAATATTTCGGCGCCGAGGAAATTGATGGCGGTCCATGGTGCAAGATCCCGATGGGAAAACCGGGCGCGGGCATTGTGATTAAAGACGCCATCGCGGACATCACGCTCCAGCAAGTTTTGACACGGCCGGAAGATTTCGATGTGATCGCTACCTTAAATCTCAACGGCGATTACCTGAGTGACGCCCTGGCGGCACAGGTCGGTGGCATTGGCATCGCGCCAGGTGGCAACATCAACTACATCACCGGACACGCCGTCTTCGAGGCGACGCACGGCACCGCGCCCAAGTATGCGAACCTCGATAAGGTCAATCCCGGTTCAGTCATTCTCTCGGGAGAGATGATGTTCCGTTATATGGGCTGGAACGATGTCGCGGACTTGATCGTGAAAGGATTGAACGGCGCGATCGGGAGTAAGCGGGTCACCTACGATTTCGCGCGGCTCATGGAAGGCGCGACTGAGATCAAATGCTCCGAATTCGGGGATAACGTAATCGACCACATGTAGGCACGGCCGCGGCCAGGCGTTTCCAGAGTACAGTAGTTAAGGAGACACGGCGGCTTGGAAGACCGCCGCTCCTTTGAGATGATCGCCCTATTTGACGTTATAGACTTCCACCAATCCGACCCCGGTGGTGCTATTCTTCCCGCGGACGATCGCAGTGTAGCTGGACGGAGGCTGCTTGAAGTAGATCGCACTCTCGTGAGTGTCCTTGGGCGCGAGCCCCGCGGCTTGTACCTGGCCTGCGCTCGGATCGTTTTGCCAGTCATCATTGGTGGCGAAAGTTGCGCCGTTTTGATCGTGCAACTCGAGCACTGGATCAGCGAGCACGTTCGGCACCCCCAAGCTGCTCAGGCTTGGACCCAAGGCGCGCACCACCACCGCCGTGCTAGCTCTGGTATTGGGACCGGTTATGAAACCGCCGATCATCACATTGTCGGCCGTCTCGATTAAGCTGCGGGAACTAATGTTACCCAGCTTGGAGTTGGAAGCCGTGGCCAGATCGTAGACTTCCACCAACCCGATGCCGGTGGCGGGGCCGACCCCGCGCACAATCGCGGTGTAGTTACCCGGAGAGAGCGTTTGGAGGATGGCGGACTCCTTGTTATTGGTCGGCGCCAGTCCGGTATTTTGGATTTCCGTCTTTTGCGGTGAGTCCATCCAATCGTCGCTGGTGATGATGATGTTGCCGCCGCTGTCATGTAACTCAAGAATAGGATCGCTCAAGCTTCCCGGAACGGAAACGGAGGGACCCTTCGCCATCACCAGCACCTTCTTTGAGTCGACGCCGCTGATGATGAAACCGCCGATGAGCACGTTATCGCCGTTCTGGACGCGAGCTCTGGTCGAGATGTTCAGGAGCTGTGCCGGAGCCGGGGTCGGAGTGGGGGTGAGAGTAGCGGTCGGTGTGGCTGTTGGAGTAGCTGTTGGAGCTACGGTCGGTGTCGCCGTCGGCTGCGGTGTAGGCGTAGGCGTAGGCGTAGGCGTCGCAGTGGAGTGGATATACACCGCGAGAATCGATCCGGCAGGAACAACGAGTAGACCGTCACCCGCGCCTAGCCCCGTAGTGAGAAAAGCGCTTTGTTCATCAGGGAACGGAATCGCAGCGCCGACTTGTGTGCTCCATACTTGATGACCTTGGAGGTCAAGCCCATAAAGCAGCCCAGAACTGCTACCTATATAAATGGTTTGATTTACAATCAACGGCGCTGAAGTCAGACCCCCGTCACCAGTAAAGCTCCACAGCACCTGCCCGCTCGAAATGTCCACTCCGCGAAGGGTTCCGGAGTGTAAGTACGCGCCGAGGTTGCCGGTGAAAGCCGGCGGCCGATCGGAGTCGAAGCCACCCAAATTCGTACCTGTGTCGGCGTCGAGGATGAGGCCGTCTGTCGAGGTGTTGAACGAGTCACGCACATACACTTTTCCAAGATGAACGACAGGTGTTTTGCCACCGCCACCTGCGCACGGGCCTGAGTAATGCCATACTTGCTGCCCATTCGCCGTCGCAAACGCATATGCCTGCGGGCATGCATAGGAAACGAACACGCGTCCGGGAATTACTGCTGGCGAGCTATGATCGCCGTTCTGGACCGCGGCTGTCCACACGACGTTCCCGTTGCTCTGGTCGACCGCGTACAATGTTCCTCCCGATCCCGCCCCGCCGACGAAAACAAGGCCGTTGACCGCGGTGGGTGGCGAAGTGAAAGAGGACTGCCCTGGAAGCTGCCTACTCCAAAGCTGCGTTCCGGTCGCAGAGTCAAGAGCTTGCATCAGACCGTCTAAGTTAACCACGAACACCTTATTCGAGTCGTAGGCGGCATTGACGAAACCAAACATGCCCGAAATGTTCACGGACCAGAGTGTCTGACCGGTCGCCTCGTCGAACGCGATCACAGATTTTGCAAAGTTGTTTTGGTTCATCGTGGTGACGATGATCCGCCCTTGCGCGATCAATGGGTAGGAAGTCGAGGTTACACCAAGCGACGTTAAGTCCTGCTTCCATTTCAACATGAGCGGGGGGCTCAAAGGACTCGCCGGGTCGTTTCCATCGTGCTGAACATTATTCTGCCACGTGAGCGACTGGTCCGCGGGCGTTGGGGTAGCCGTAGGCGTTGCTGTAGGTGTCGCCGTCGCCGTTGGTGATGCGGTGGGGGTAGCCGTAGCTGTTGCTGTTGGGCTTGCTGTAGCCGTTGGTGTGGCTGTGACTGTTGGGCTAGCTGTCGCTGTCGCCGTTGGGCTTGCGGTAGCCGTGGCCGTCGGTGTTGCAGTCGCGGTAGCTGTGGCTGTTGCCGTTGGGCTAGCTGTCGCTGTTGTACTTGCCGTAGCCGTGGCTGTAGGCGTAACCGTCGCGCTGGCTGTTGGTGTAGCCGTTGCGGTGGCTGTTGGCGTAGCGGTTGCGGTGGCTGTAGGCGTAGTCGTCGCGGTGGCTGTAGCTGTAGCCGTCGGCGTAACGGTTGCAGTAGCTGTAGCCGTGGGAGTAGCTGTAGCTGTCGGCGTCGGCGTCGCTCCGGGGCCGCAAGGAGTCAACGCGCCAACCGTGATCGTGTATTGCGTTCCACCGCGGGCCGTATCGGCCTTGTTATTCCCGCTGGTCCCGGAGCCCGCCGTTGTAAAGGTGCTTGCGCGCAAGCCGGCCAGGATCGAACCCGGGCTAATCGGAGTATGGCCCGGATGGGCAGCCTGCAGTGCCGTATTGAGCTTAGTCAACGCCACCTTGAGTGTGATGGTCTTCGCCGTTTGATCAAAGAATCCACAATCGACCGGACCTACATCCGTATAGGTAATCGAGCCGTCGAAGTTTCTCTTAGCCGTGCCATAAACGAAGGTTTGGACGTTGGAAGCATCTGTGGTGGCCCGGACGAAGAACCCATCCCCCCGGTCGGAAACGCCGAAGGTATATTCGTTCGTCGGACTTAGCACGGAATTAGGCACGTTGGCGGCAAAGGTCATGCGCCAGTAGGTGTTCGGCGGGATAACCGTCATGTCCGAGACCTTCATGGTGGCAACCAGGAGCGGCGCGCTGTTGCCCACGGACGTAGGCTCCGCCGAATATAACACCGAAAGAATATCGGTCGGATCATCGACCGCAACCACGGCGGTTCCACCCGTTTCCGGGTTCCCGCCCAGCCGCACGTCATGGGGGAAATCGGTCACCTGCGACCCTGGGATACCGCCCACTTTCGCTGAAGTCGGAACTGGTTCGTTCGGCGGGGCTGGCAAAGCACTGCCTTCCACCGGCGTCGGAATAACCGACCCGGTAGCGCCTGGTCCGCTGATCTGACGCGTGACATAAGCGTGGCCGCTCAAGTCGTTGTGATCGTCGGCATAGGCTAGGACAGCGGCGCCAGTTGGATCGAAAGCAACCTGGAAGTAATCCGCCAGGTTGCGATTGGGCGACATTCCTCCGACGACTAATCCAGCCTCGGAGATGTTAGCTCCGTGAATCACGTGGTCGCTTGCTTCTGCCTGACGGAAGGTAGGATTGCCCTTGACGTTCGTCCCGAGAGCGTAAAAGACATGCCAGTCCGCGGTATCATCACCCGTCGTGAGTTTATTGCTGCCGTACCAAACCACGCCAATCGTTCCGGGCACTGGTCCGGTGGTCATCCATGGGAAGACGGCGGTCTGGGTCTCGATTCCATCGCTCACGCGAATGGGTGCGCTCCAGGTATTACCTTTATCCGTGGAGAACTTGACGAAGACATTGACGTCATCCGAGTAGCAAACATAGACGGTGCCGTCCGCCGCGACTTTCACGGTGAAGAAGAGATGGGCTTTGCCCGAGCCCGCGGCGTCGTGCGTAGTATAAGTCACCGGCGGCAAGCCTGCGGCAGGTGGGATACCCACGGAGACGCTGCCATTGCTGCCACTGATATAAACCGTGCCATCGTTCTGATCGACCGCGATACCTCCCGCCTGGCCCACAGCTCCGGCCGTCGCGGCGTTCCCATAGGTCAGGCCGCCATCAATCGAGCGCTGAATCTGGGAGATGGCTGGCTCGAGCGTCCGATAGAACAAATAGACGGTGCTGGGACCGAAGAACTCCAGCCATTGCCGGTCATCTCCGGGCACTCCGCCCGTAACACTGCCAGCGGGGTTCTGCGTAAAGGTTACGCCGCGATCGGTTGTACGCTGCGTCGAGATATTAGCTATGGCCAGGCTGGCATAGGCCAGCGTCGGCGGCGCGTTTGGATCTTCCGTAGCTTCACTATTGAACCCGACGGCGATGTCCACGTCGCCGCCGCCATCGCCCCCTACGCTGCCATCACAAGGGGCAGGAGGAACCGTCTGCGTGCAATCTACCGGCGCGATCTTGTCCGGCTGCCCGCGATATTGCGGGTTGCGCATGAATGGGTCGTAGTTCGAATTAGGCAATCCATTCACAGTTGGACGCAGGTCGAAATACCAGAGGTCTGTGCCGCCCGGAACGCCGCGGATCGCCGCGACGTAGCAGTTGCCAAACTTGTCGCAACGCACGCTCGGCTCCACGTCCTGGCCGATGTAGGGCGCCCGCGTGGTATAGTTCGGGCTGAAGGTCATGCCCCCCTTGATATAAGTGATGTTCCCGGTCGTGGGGATTGGGATCGGTGTGCAAGCCCCAGCCTTCGCTCTCACGGTATAGTCAGCGGTGCTGGTGGTATCCTCGCCGATGAAGCCCGTTCCGACCACGTTGAGTTGGGTAAGACCATTGACGGCCGTGAGGATCGAGCCGGTGGTTGGGCTGCCTACTTTGCTCATCGCGATCACCATCTTGATGTTTCCCTGGGTATCGAAGGAGCCGGACTCCAGTCCTCCCACGGGCGTGATCGTGCTGCCAGATTGGGTGCCATACTCGTAACTCACATTCGAGTTAGTGTCCGAGATCATGGCGACGTAGTAGGTTATTGCGTTAAATGTCCAAAGCACTCGCCAGACCTGGTTCGCCGGGATCGTGGCCAGATTGGAATTGACCTTCAAGATGAAGGTCAGCCGTTCGGAACTGATGTAGGTATAGTCCTCGTACGCGGTCACCGATAGGATATCGGCTTGCGCTGGATTACCTGCTCCCTGGTCTCCCGCGGGATCAGTCAGGACGAGGATGGGCGAGTTCAAACAAGCTCCCGAAGGAGTGGGTGTAGGCGTTGGGGTAGCTGTGGACGTAGCCGTCGGCGTTGGTGTAGTCGTAGCGGTGGCAGTTGGAGTAGCTGTCGGAGTAGTGGTTGGCGTCGCGGTAACGCTCGCTGTAGCGGTCGGTGTTGGCGTGGGTGTCGAACCTCCGCAGGTATTGGTGAACTCAATATCGTCCACCCACCAGCCCGCACCGGGAATGAGCACGCCGTTATCGAGCCCCAGCCGCCAGCGCACGAGCACGCCGTTGCCGGCAAAGGCGCCAAGATTTACCTCCACGCGATCCATGTTGGGGACCGCCGGGGACTGGCCGGTCCACGCTGGCCGACTATCGATGGGGCTATCGAACCCGGTGCCGATGTTCCCATTATAGCCACCACTGATAAAGGATCCGCCGCCGGCTAACACATCCACCCAAGTGCTTCCGCCGTTGGTACTCACTTCCAGCACGCCACCATCGAACCCGTCCTCGGTAATGAATTTGTGCCAGAAGATCAGGTGGCTGGTTGGGGTTAGGTTCTGCGGGGGTGCGATCAGCCGATCGTCTTTGATGTCGGGAGCGGTGGCATCGGTTGTGAACGAGTGGGTCGCGCTATGGGCGTTGGGGTCGGTGGCCAGGGCCCAGGTCGCGCTGGCCGGGAAGTTATTCGCCGCAGTCTGGAAGGTCCATCCCGGCTCCTGGGTAGGCTCGAGGTCATCGATAAAATGGCCCGAAGGAGTGCAGGTTGGCGCCGCTGTCGGTGTAGCTGTCGGAGTTCCTGTGGCTGTTGCTGTTGCTGTGGGAGAAGCAGTCGCGGTGGCTGTAGGTGTAGGCGTCGGCCCGCCCCCTCCCACGGTGATGACGACTTGAGCGGAGTTATTGCTTACCTGGCCAAATGTGTTTGAAACAGTCAGCCGGGCCGGGTAGTCGCCGTCAGCAGTATAAGTGTGCGAGAAGATGCCGGTCGTGTTGGTCTCGGCCGCGCTTCCGTCACCAAAGTTCAAGGTGTAAGAGTTGATCGTGCCGCATGCGCCAACCGGTTCGTGCGATGCGGTGCCGTTAAAATTTACGCTCAGCGGCGCGTTCCCAGTCATTGGGGTAGCCGATAGCACCGCGATCGGTGGAGTGCTCTGACAGGATGTATTCCCGATTCGGGTATAGGTGCCACCGCTTGTCACGGAGACGGTTTCAAGGAACCCTGCGCCTATGCCGACAAACAAAATGGTGTTGCCAGTAATACCGGTTATCATCGAACCCGGAGCGTGAGCGTCCCAAGTAAAGGCACTCCCGGTTCCGGGCGCGCCCGGAGCTGCGAAGGTAAGCGGCGTCGAAACATCCAGTTTGATCTGGATGGTTCCGTTCGGCGTATAGGTGGCCGAGATTTTTGGGCAGCTCGACATCGCCGACCCACCGGCGGTGCACTCTGCGCTGTCCAGCGTCCCGCACCCAGCCGTACAAGCGTCTCTCCTGCCATAGCTGACGGCGGGAGTTGCGGGGGTGTTGGGACTAAAGGTATCCAATTCCACATAGACCGTTTGGGGATTTCCGAGAGTGTCTTTAACGGTGAAGAGGATTTGCCATTCGCTATTCTCGGGCAGGACCGCCGATCCCGTATTACCGGGATCCAACGTTGCCACCTTCATCAGGAAGGTCAGTGAGTTATCGAGACATGAGGTAAACGGCTCACCGATATTAACGTATTGGATGGTCAATTCCCCTCCGGTTGGATCGGTCGGCGCAGTGCCAGGACTTCCGGCCGGATCCACGTTCAAATACGGAAATGTGCATGAGTCTCCGCAGTTAGTTGTGCACGGACCAACGGGCACGAGACTTACTTCGCGACAATGTGTGCTCTCTCCTGCCACGCCGTTTACCGCCGTGACGTAGTAGAACACGTTGGGAGCATTGGGTGGCGTAAGATCAAGGTATTTGGTGGTGGTAGCGCCGGAAACATTAGCGAGGAAAGTTTCTAGGCCGCTGGTCGTGCCCCGGTAGACTTTGTAACCGGTGATGGGCGATCCGCCGTTGTCGGGTTCCAGCCAGGTAACGAGCGCCCCGCCCGTGGGCGGCGGCTGCGAAGTAGCTGAGACTAATTGGGGCGCTGCCGGCACGGACGGCTCGGCCGGATCAAAGGCCGCAAACAGTCTGCGTCCACCCGATTGGCGGGTGACCGTTCCATGGGACGCGCTCGATTGCCCCTGGAAGGTGTTGGGGCAACGGACACAGCCATCAGCATAGCCCACCAACCCGCGTCCCTGGCTGTCAATCGCGAAGTCATTAAAGTCGAGGAGATTCCTGCCTCCCGCGCAAGTAGTGCCTTGCAAACAGACGGTGCCCTGCTGGACGGGATCGTCGGGCGTGGCATCCACGGTGATCCAGTTGACGCCTCCATCATAAGTCGTGGAGACATAAAGGTGCCATATGTTCGCGCAATTGAGCGTGGCGCCATATGGATCACAGGTGCCGCTGGTGGCAAGGCCGGGGCCGGTGCCTAAGAAAGCGAAGGCGGCGCGATTGTCATCTCCAGCCACTACCACTGGGAAGACGGCATGTTCAATTCCAAACGGAGCGCCGACGTCGGTATCGCCGGTGTAAGTCGCACCCCTATTGCCGGAATGCGCGATATGAGCATGGCCGTCTCCACTCACCCAGCCGAGATACATAGTATTGGTGCCACTTAGATTTGCGCCGGGCTTCCCGACGTTGTTCTGGCCAACGCCCACGGACGGGTCCTGGCTCCCCGTGCTTCCGGGCACGTTGTTCTCGGTCCAGGAGAGTCCGTTGTCCGTCGAGACAGCTACGCCGTCATTGCCAGTCGTGCCGCACGAAGAGTTAGGAACGTAAACAGTCCCGTCTGGGGCTACCTTCACGTGACCGTGGATGCCACCGGTACACTGCGAGACAGTAAAGATCGGGACACTGGGCCCAAACGTTTTCCCGCCGTCATCGCTGCGGGAACACTGGGCTTCGGCAGCGATGTTCTGCGAGCAATAGTAAATCGCATTTTTTGGCCCGGTCGCAGGGTAGGAAGCTGTCACAGGAGGAGTGCCCGCGTAGGGGCCGCCGCCGAGCGTTTCGTGATCCGGGCCCGCGCCGGGACCTCCAGTGCCGCCGGGGCCGCCATCCGGGGGGACGTAGCTGTTTCCATCGACGTCCGAAAAGGCTCCTGCGCTATCGCCCTCTCCACCTAACAGGTCGATCGAGAAGATACGGCCGGGTGTGTGCGGTGGAGGATAAGTGAGACCTAGCTCGACCGAGCTATAGTGATCCACAAAACCGATTGGATCGGATAAGACGAACTGTTGGTCAAAAGGCGCGGAAACATCTTCCCACGGGTTTATCGCGGGCGATGAGCAGTCGTCAAAGTTTACGCGCCATTCATGTGGCCCCGAGGTAAAGAAGGCTACGCCTCCAGTATTCACCTTATCATGCTTTAAAGCTGCCACATTCGGATTCCAATCCACGCCGAGCGAAGGCTCGCCCGCGTCATCTGCCTGGCCCGGTCCGGCGGAATAGCTCTGGTAACGCGGCGGGGTGCAATCAGCCGCCCCTCCACATAGCCCCGAGACCGCCGGCTTAGGCTGAAGAATGATGGTTCCGGTGTAAGCGATCGGCGCACCAGTCGCGAGTGCGATAACGATCTTGTAAACACCCGGCGGCGTGGTGGTGGGAAGAACAATGCTCGAGGGATCGGCGGTGGATCGGTTACTTGCGATCACAGTGGTGCCGGCAGAATCTTCGATAAAGATATCGTAATCGACGGACGGAACCGCCCACTGCCATTCCAGGAAGATTTGATATTGAGTGGGATCGTACCCCGCGGCCGGCGTGCCCACGCTGGAGTCGATCGTAAGCAGGAACGTGCTGCACGACATCGGCGCGGTACAGTTAGGCATACTCAGCGCCACTTCGCTGGGGTTGGGGACAACGCCACCATCGCTTTCCGTGTAGTTGACGGTGCGAATGGATGTGCTGAGGATGCCGCTCGTCGGAGTCGGCGTCGCGAAGCTGAACATCGCCAGGAGCACGCCCAGAAAACAAAGTGAAAGGGCAACTAAAACGCGCGGTTGGAAGATCGCGGATTCGGATTCAGGATTCGTTCGCATAAGGCTTTCCCTTCTTCTGCATGACGTTACTGTATGTAATAAGAACCTTCGTTCGGAGGGATTTTACGCCGTCCGAATTCAGACTTCGGCGAGACTGTCGGAAATCGTTAGGCAGGTCGAGCACTATTTGCTCTCATTCTGGAAATAGCACCTGCCTAGGTGCTTATGGTAGTAACTGAAATTTTCGGACGCCGCGAGGGAGTGGTGCTTTCCTACTCCGCCGCCCATCTTACTTTGGCCTTCTCGAAATCAAGCGCTAAGGTATGACAAAAATGTAATCAACCTAAGGGAGCGTATGGCGGAGTCCGAGAGTTCTGATTACAAACGAGGCAGCGCTTTTTCGGCGAGATCCTTCGATTTGCTAATCATGGTCTCTTCGCTGTCCGTTCCGCCAAGACTGACGCGGACAACCGCATCGTTCTTTAGCACGTAGAGGACGCCGCCGACGCGACTACGAGTCCAGTAGGCCTCGTCTCCGAGCCCATCGATCTTTCGTGGAGGACGAGATTCCTTTTCGCGCTCTGCACCGGGCGATTCTTTCTCCTCCTTCGGGCGCTCTCGCTTTTCTTCCTTGGAGCGCTCTGGCTTGTCCTCTGTGTTCGCATACCTGCCAAAGGTCTCAACCCAGTACTCCCTGGCGTTGCGTTTTTCGCTGCCGGCGGAATCGGCTTTAGTTACGGTCAAGCTGACCGATTTGTTGAATTCCGCCGTCACGTAAAAGCACTGTGAGATGCGGAGCCCTCGAGCGGCCCGCTCACTGCTCTTCGTCTCATTTACCACGGCTCCCTGGATTGTTGCAACTTCTTCCTTCGTGATCAAGGTGCACACGTCATAGCTCACTGGACTTAGCGAGTCAGGGGCCGCGGTGGGCGAGAGAGACGAGTCTGCGGTCGTTTGGTTGTCAGACTTATTGCACCCCGAAAGCGCCATCAGAAAAGGGCAGAGCAATGAAAGGTAAACTTTTCTACTCATCAGGACTCTTTTCGTATCCAGGGCCATCTACTAAGGAATGTTATAAACTTCCACCAAACCAACCCCCTCCTGGTTTCCCTTTCCGGCGAGGATGACGGTATACGATCCAGGGGCAATCTCAGGTATCAGGATGGCGGATTCATGATCGTCGCCGGGAGCGAGACCAGTCGCCTGGATATCCGTTTGTTGCGTCGATTTCCAGTCGTCGTTGCTGGCCAGTTTCGTCCCGTCGCTGTTGCGAAGCTCGATCATTGGATCCGGCAATGGACCGGGCACACCGAAGTTGCTTAAGGACGGTCCGATCCCGCGGAGTAACACCTTTGCCGGCGCGGCGTTCGCAGGTCCAACCACGAAGCCGCCGATCAAGACGTTATCGCCGGTTTGCACCAGCCCACGGGTGCTTATGTTCGCCAGTTGCGAAAGTCCCGCGGGATCCAGATCGTACGCTTCGACCACGGCGATGCCGGTGGTGTTGTTCTTTCCGCGCACAATGATGGTGTATTTCCCCGGGTTCAAAACCTGAACCATCGCGGATTCGTGGTCATCGGTGGGAGCGAGTCCGGTGTTTTCGATCTGCGTTTGCTGAGACTGTTGGGTCTGATCGTTGATCTTCCAGTTATCATTGGACGCGAGGAGCGAGTTTTGGTCGTGTAGCTCCAGCGTCGGATCTTACATCGCGCCCGGCAAAGGCTGGCCATTCAATCTGATGGAAGGAGCGATGGCGCGCACGATAACGTTCCTGGGTTGGTTCCCTGTGACGATGAACCCGCCGATCAGAACGTTGTCGCCGGTCTGGACGTTTCCACGCGTCGCAATATTCCGGAGCACCGCGTTCACATCCACGGGGAACAACGCGCTGTTCGTGCTCAACAGGCCGCGTGAATCAGTGACGGTGAGCCGCGCCCGGAATTCACCCGAGGCGTTGTAGGTGTGCGAGATCGTCGGGCTCGATTGCGTGACCGGAGCCGAACCATCACCGAATTCGAAGGTGTAGGACGCGATGGTATCCCCGACGTCAGGGTCGGTGGAGCCGCTGCCGTCGAAGGTGACTGTCAACGGAGCCGGGCCGTGGTCCGGATTCCCGGTTAGTACCGCGGTGGGCGCTGTGTTTGCCGGGAGACAAACAGACCAGCTTTGGCCTGAGCTCGTATTAGGCGCTCGGTCGATCGGTTGGGTGAAGACCAGGCCGGTTCCGATTGCGCCTTCACCGGCAATAGTCAATCCGAATGGGTCGCTGACCGCGGGCGTGCCGTTAGGATCGCTAATCGGAATAGTCGGGTTGCCAACTGCGCTAACCGGCACATCAACCGTAGCGGTCCCGTTTGGTCCCTGGTTGAAGGTGCCTGTAGTTGAGTGGGTGGTTCCGCTGACCATTTGGTTATTGCCCGTATCGAACTCCCCATAGCTGTAGGAGATCGAATTGGTAATATCGGGTTGGTCTACCTCGGTCGCATAGGTCTTGCCGTCGCTCGAGTTCCAAATCACATAGTAGATCGTTTGCGTCGTCCCCGGGGAGGGCACGAGCGAAAGATTCTTCACAGTCATCTTAGTCGTGATGGTTGTCTTCGCGGCATTGGCGCTGAAGGAGATCGAGGTGATATCGGCCTGATCGGTCGAACCGAGGCCCCCAGGGGCGGGATTGCTCGAGTCCCCGGCGGCATCGGTAACGACGTCCGCGCCGCTGCACGAATAGGTCGTGGATGGCGGCGGCACCGGACCCACCGTCAAATCGATTTCGTTGCTCGGCGCGCCTATCCCGAGGGAGTTGATCGCCTTTACGACATAGAAGTAATGCGGCACCGTCGGATCGGCCGTGCCATCCTCGAAGCTGGTCTTCGCGGTTCCAGTTTGGCCGAGAGGCGTGAGGAAATTTTCCCCGCCCGCTGTGGTGCCGCGATAGATGTAATAATTTGTGATCTCGGACCCGCCGTTATCCGGCGCCTTCCAAGTCAGGTGCGAACCTGTGACGTCGCGCGTGCCACTCAAACAGGGCGCCTTGGCCGATGCTGGCTCAATCACATCCTTGTTGGCGAAGAGCGGTTTTCCGCCCGTCTGCCGCGCGACGCGCATGAACGCGACAAAATCGTTAGCCTCCGTGTCGGCGATACAGCCGGAAGTGACGCAGCCGTCGCTATAGCCGTATAACACCCGGCCCTGGTCATCGACCGTGATTTCGTTAAAGTCGAGCAGGTTGCGCTGCTGCGCTCCGCCGCCCTGTTGCCAGACTCCGGTCCGGCTCTGCACCGGATCATTCGGCGTCGCATTTACGGTGACCCAGGTTTGGCCGCCATCGTAAGTCGTCGAAATAAACGCATACCATCTGCCTTGGAAACTGATCGCTTGGTAGTCTCCCGGAAGATCGGTGCCAATGAAACCGACGGCCGCACGACCTGAGCTGCCTCCGACGGCCTCGATGTGCACGGCATTCTTGATCCCGTGCGATACGCCCAGGTCGAAATCGTTCGTCCAGGTTACGGTGTTGTCGACGTTGCGATGGCCCACTTTGACACGGGCATGACCTTCCGGCGGTTGACCTTGAGCTACCGGCTCATTATTGACGTAGGCATAATAAACGGTGCTATCGCTGTCGATCGCGATCGAAGGATCGGCGCCATTTTGTTGTGAGACGGCGCCAGTTACGATGAATTCCTGCCAGGTCGTTCCTCCATCTGTGGTAAGCGCGCCACCTTGTTTGCCACCACACTGGTTTACCGGCAGCCACGCCGTGCCATCTGGCGCGACATGCAGATGCCCGTGCAGTCCGCCGCACGCTGTCGTGGTGCCGTCGTAAGCGAGAACACCTGGGCCGTAGCTCGCGCCGAGCGTGTCACTGCGCTGGCAGCTGGCGGGGCCCACAATGTCCTGCGAGCAATAATAAACCGCCTCACCTTGATTAAGTACTGTGCCCAACGGCAAGCCCGCGGGGTAGGGGCCGGAGCCAATCGTCTCGTGATCCGCGCCGCCATTCGGAGGAGAGACGCCACCTTCTACATATGTTTCGCCGTCGTCATCGGTATAGGCGTAAACAGCATTCGCGCCCACGGTGGAATTCGAGGCAAAGGTGCGGCCACTCTTCTGATCCGTCCACAGGATCGGATCCAAACCGGTATTGGTCGAGACGGCGGACTTGTCTTCCCACAAGCCTTCGCAGCAAGCGGGCAGTGCCGGCTGTTGCGCTTCCGGCGGAGTGATTCGCCAGATGGGACCGCTATTCATCGTCATGATTCGGCCGGTCTTCGGATTGAATCCGATGTTGAATTCACCGTTGCTCACTTCCGCGGACGAACCGCTTGGAGCATAAAAATTCTGATAGCGAGGAACGCCCGGCGTCGCCGGATCAGGGCCGCCGAATCCCACCACCCCCGCGCCGGCAGAGCCAGGGAGCAATTCGATCTTCACGTTCACGGTTTCTCCGGTCGGCTGGAACGGTACGATATGAATGGTGTATTTCTGAGTGCCGTCGTGCACGGGACTCACCGTCGCGTTTTCGGGAACCGGACCGCTGCTGGCGGATTGGTAGTCTGCCGCCTGGGTTCCATCGGTCGTCACGCAATCGTTCGGATTACAGTCGGCACGGGGATTTTTGTAGACGTAGAGATCGTAATCAGATTGGCCGGAGCCCGTGTCGGTCCAACTCGCCGCGACTTTCACGGCCGCGTTCGGATGAGCGGCGGCGAAGCCGGCCGGCATCGTTACGGTGAGCGTATAAGTATCGCAGGGGAAGCTCACGTCATCGCATCGGGGACCCGAATCCAACTGGCCCAATCCCAGAGGCGATTGATTCGGCTGGGTAAATGGCCCGGCGGTGTAGGTGATTGGCCCCGAAACGTCAGTCAAAGTTCCGCTCGGGGGGGTGGCGGCGAAACTGAGCGCGGCCAGCCAAGCGCCAGCAGAACAGAGAAGAAAGGCGGCGAGGAAGCGCGGGTTAAAGAGTCCGGATTGAGAAGCGTTTCTTTTTTGCATGACAATTTTTTTATAGGGTTGGCGGAGGCGCATTTGAAGGGTTTGAAAAACCCGTGCGTAGGTCCGGATGCATAAGGGTTTCGAAACATTTGTTTCACGTGGATGTAATTTTCTATCGAAGGCGTCGCCGTTCTCAATGAGATGTCGTGAAAAGTCTGAGCTTGGGGACATCCCGCACCCGTACGAACGGCGATTCCCTTGTATGAAGTCGAGCACGAAGGACAGGGTCAAAGGGAGCGTGAAGCAGGCGAAGGGCGCGATCAAAGAAGGGGCCGGCCGCGCCTCTGGGGATGCGAACATGCGAGATCGCGGCACCGCCGAGAAAGTAAGCGGCAAGATCCAGAAAAAAGTGGGCGAAGTGAAAAAAGTTTTTGGCAAATAGAGTTGGCAACCCGCCAGGCTCCGGGTAGAGACAAAGCGCAGGTGAGAAAAGAAGTTTTTGTTTGCGATAATTGCGGGATGCGAAAGCGACTGGACAGTTCGCAGCGGCATTGGTGCGAGGACTGCACCAACCCCAAGCCTTTCGAATTGCGGTCGGTCCGGGACCGAAAGCCGGCTGACCGTCCGAGCTACGGCTCCTCGCCCGAACGAGCGTCCGCGCAAACGTTTCAACGTTGAATTTTTCGAGCCCGCCTTTTCGGGCATTTAGCCGGTAGCATTCGTTAGGTCCCAACGCCTTTTCTTCGATGGACTACGTAAATCTGGGCGCGAGCGGCCTGAAAGTTTCTCGGCTTTGCCTCGGGACCATGACCTTCGGGTCTAGCCGATGGCGCCCCTGGGTGCTCGATGAAGAAGCAAGCCGGCCTCTGATCAAGCGGGCCTTGGAGGCGGGAATCAATTTCTTCGATACGGCCGACATGTACTCGTTAGGCGCGAGCGAGGAAGTGTTGGGCCGCGCGCTCAAGGATCTCGGGCCCAGCCGCGACCAGGTCGTGATCGCCACGAAAGTTTTCTATCCCATGGGTGAAAGCCCGAATCAACGGGGCCTTTCGCGCAAACACATTATGCACGCAATCGATGACAGCCTGCGACGGCTGGGAACGGATTACGTGGATCTCTATCAGATCCATCGGTTCGATCCGGAGACGCCGGTGGAAGAGACGCTCGAGGCGCTTCACGAGGTGGTTCGCGCGGGAAAGGCGCGCTACCTCGGAGCTTCATCGATGTCGGCTTGGCAGTTCGCCAAAATGCTTTACACGGCCGATGCCCATGGGTGGACCCGTTTCGCTACCATGCAGAACCATTACAACCTCATTTATCGAGAGGAGGAACGTGAGATGGTTCCGCTTTGTCTCGAGGAGGGGATCGGCCTGTTGCCGTGGAGTCCGCTGGCTCGAGGTCTCCTGGCGGGTAAGCGCCGGGCGGAAACGGTGCGAGCCGCATCCGACACCTACGGCCACAAACTTTACGGCGAAAAGGCTAGCGGGCCGGATGCGCAAGTCATCGAACGGTTAGAGACCGTGGCCACGGAGCTGGGGCGAGCGCCGGCCCAAGTTGCACTCGCCTGGCTCCTCCAAAAGCCGGGAATTGTCGCGCCGATCGTGGGCGTGTCAAAATCGCCGCAACTCGAGGACGCCTTGGCGGCGTTGGAGGTTTGTTTGCCCGCGGATGCAATCAGCAGACTGGAAGAGGTTTACGTTCCACATCCAGTAGCGGGCATTGCTTAACGATCGCCCAGATGCCCCAGAGCAAATTCCATTTTATCCATAACTACTAGCAAAAAACTGCGGGAAATACGTAGAGTGGGCACGCAATCCGCTAACGAACTGCGGAATGTTTCGCAGCAAGCCATCGAGGTCTGGCTTTGCGCTAGCCCCCATCGGCGTTGCGCTTTCTTTTTGTGCCCTGATCCTGGCTCTGCCGGTAGCCGCCGAAACAACGTCGGAAGGTAGCGGCGGGAAAAAGACCTGGCGGACTGCGAACAATTGGACCTCCTATGCGATGCCGCTCTTTAACGGCATGGAAACAACGACGTTGGAGAACGGGGTCGCCTCCGGTACGAGCTTGAGCCTCGATGGCACCGCCTATATCTCGATTTCCTCGGCCGCGAATCTCGGCGCGTCCTCCGGACGTATCACCCTTGGCGGTGGCACGCTTCAGATCACGCAAGACATCCTCAACTTGCTCTCGGTGAACACCGCCATTGTCGGCAGTTCAGAACTGTTTGAGGGTGGGCTTGGAAAAATTCTCCAAAGTGCCGGTGCTTTTGGCGGAAGCGGAGACCTGGTGCGATTCAACTTTGGTCCGCTGATTCTTTCCGGGTCCGGCCCAGATGGCGCCGGCTCGATTCACCCCACCCGGAATATCTCCTTTCATGAAGCGATCGCCTTTGATGCAGGCAATTTCGCTCTTCCAACCGGCCTCTTCGCATTGGCTAGCAGCAGCTCCACAGGCGCCGCAGTGGATCTGGTAAACGCGAGCAGAGCCAGCGGCCGCGCGGGCTTCTTGGCCCTCGACGGGGACTGGGTGGTCAATCCCGGAGGCAATGGCGCTGACAACGCCACGCTTTCGAGCGGCTCGAGTACGGGGACCACTACCGGAATATTAACGGCTTCGACCGACGCAATTCGCAGCGGTTCCGGGAGTTCATCTCTCGTTGTGGCCGACTCTCCCATGCCGGACGCGACCCTTGCGACCTTTACGTGGGATGGCGGAGGCGCGAACAACAACGTCACGACGGCGCAAAACTGGGTCGGCGATGTTCTTCCGGGAGCGAATTCGGACATCATTTGGGCGGGGACGACGCGCCTCGCGGTGAACGTCGACATTGGCGGACCCGCGCGAACCTGGACCTTCGACAATACGGCAGGCGCTTTTGTGATCAGCGGAGCGGCCTTCACCCTGTCTGACGGCATCACTAACAACAGCGCCGCCACCCAGACAATCAACGATGATATCACTCTGACTCTGGGGCAGACGTGGAACGCGGCGAGCGGGAGTCAGGTTTTTGGAGGAAACATTGCCAACGGCGGATTTCTTTTGACGATCGGGGGCGGCTCGAACACGAGCGCGAGTGGAATCATTAGCGGGACGGGCGGCCTAACGAAAAGCGGCGCTGGCACACTAACGCTGTCGGGTGCTAATAGCTTCACGGGCGCGACGACTGTGAGCGCGGGGGTGTTGAACATCCGGAATGCGACCGGCCTGGGCACAATCGCCGCCGGCACGACCATAACCAGCGGCGCGGCCTTGCAGCTTCAAGGGGGCATCG
>Ga0193744_1000048_pt1 | contig 52018 bp, 84 predicted proteins | sample L1a1metaG_FD_143056 | JGI IMG/M metagenome (GOLD analysis project Ga0193744, IMG submission 143056) | Soil microbial communities from a riparian zone of the East river system, Colorado, United States - L1a1 | ecosystem: Environmental > Terrestrial > Soil > Riparian zone | place: USA: East River...
CGTTGCGTAGGAGTAGCCGACGCCCGCCACCGCGAGCGCGAGCCCGCCGACGAGCATGGAGGCGCTCGTGAGCGGATGCGTACCAGGGGGAGTCGGAGCGGGCGGCGCGACGCCGGGCGGAGCCGAGCCCTTCGGCGCGGTCGACGGCGACTGGGACGCGGGCTTCTTCGTCGGCAGGGTGTAGGCCTGGCAGTTCTGGCCACCGTTCATGGAGAGCAGGTTGTTGCCGGTGTTGTCACCGATCCACTTCATCGCGCCGCACGTCGCGGCATCGAGCTTCTGGGTGATGGGGATCGCCAAGTAGCCGTAGCTGTCGAGGATGCGGTTGATGTTGTTTTGGAGATCGGCCATCTCCGCATCCTGCACGCCCCACTGGTGAGTGATGGCAGCCGTCGTCGTTGCTTGACCTTGCACGACGTTGACCTGAGGGGCCACGTAGGTCGTGATGGGCTTGGATGCGCCGACGACTGTGGGGTTCGTGCCGGCGGAAGAGCCGCAGTAAGCGTAGAGATCGTAGTCCGTCCACACCGTCGACTGACGCGGGGTCGTGTTGTACAGGTAGCTCGCCGCTCCGCACGTCGCAGGACCGAGCTTGCCGTCAGCGGCAATCGTCTTGTAGCCGTTTCGACTGAGATCGGCGTTCAGTTGCTGCTGCGCCTTCTTCACGGTTGCCGCACCGAGCGCGGCAGTGGTCGTCGCGACGGCCGCGTACTGCCCGCAGTACTTCGGCACGCAAACCGATCCGTCGTTGGCCGACGAGAACGCCGCGGTGCAGTCGTCGACCGACATGCCGTATTGGGCGGCGTTCTTGACGCAGTCGTCGTGAGCCGCTGCCCACTGCGATGCGTGGCAGTCCTGGAAGCCGGGCGCTCCCCAGCACTGCCAGGGGATTTCTCCCGGGGCCGCTGACGATCCGAGGCCCTGCACGGCGCCGTTCGTGAAGTACTCGCCCATCTGGCCCTGCTGGTAGCGGGCGATGGGCGTGTAGTTCGGGAGGATGCTCCCGGCAAAGCCTCGCATCCCGCTAATCGGCGTGTAGTTCGGCATCACGCTACCGCTGAGCGGCGTCGCGTTCTTGCTCTTCGGACTGAAAATGCTCATGACTTAGCCTCGTCGATTCTTGATGAAATACACGGCGCCGATGGCGAGGAGCCCGCCGCCCACGAAGCCCAGAACCTTCTTCGTCCCCGAGCTCACCATCGGCAGCGAGCTCGTCACGGGCGTCATCGACGCCGTCATCGGGATCGGTTTGGTGTTGGGCGCAGCCGGACCCGTGCCGCAGCCCTTGCTCGCGTCCTGCACCGTCTTCACGTCTTGACAGGTCGATGGCATCGCTTGCATGCCAGCGGGGCCCGCGATGACCGATCCGCCGCACGTGGCCGGGCCGAGCTTTCCGTCCGCGATGATCGGGCAGAGGCCGGCGGCGATGAGGTTCTGGTTGATCTTGTTTTGGAGGGCGAGCGTCTGCGCGCTGTATTTCCCCCAGGGGTAGTTGGCTTGGTCGCTCGAGGCGTCGCCCAGCGTCGGAGCGCGCCCGAGACTGGGCGCGCCAGCGAGGTTCCCGTCGAAGACGCCGCCGCCGTAGCCGCCCGGACGAAAGATCCCTTCGCCCGCATCGATCGGGTTGTTGCCGACGTTACCGAGGCCAGAGTAGGGTTTGTCGGGGATCATGTCGATGTCTCGGGGTGGAAGGAACACGGTGGTCGGTTGTTGGATCTGCGGCATGCCGAAAACGGGCCTGGCCCAGAGTCCCCCATGGAAGCGCGTCGGGTACGGATTGACGTGCATCACGTAGGGCGTCGGGACGCCAGCGGGGTATCCGGGGTTCTTCATTACCGACCCTTGTGGTTGAGCGCGATCATCGACTCGATGCCGAGACCGATGGGCCCGCCCACGAGCCCTGCGACGACTCCCCACCAGCCGTAGGTCATCTCTTTGTCGCGGCTCGGCGCGACGGCTTTCCCGACGTAGTACGAGCCTACGCCCGTCAGCACGAGGCCGACCGCGACGGCCGCCACGAGGATGCCGCTCGCCGCCTGCACGGCTTGGCCGGTAGTCGCGCTGGCGGCGCTGGCGGCGTCATCGCCTAGGCCACTGACGGCACGGATGCCATTCACGAGCGGCGAGCCCGTGAAGAAGCTCCCGAGCACTCCGGAGCGCGTCGCGCCCGGAGTGGGCATGTCGTACAGGCGCGAGTACGCGCCGATACCGTCAGGTGATCCCGCCATCCCGCGCCCGAGCGGCGCCATCGGATGCGACGCAGCGTTGTACGGCGCGGCGCCGTAACCGGCGTTCGCCTGCACCATGTCGCTGTGGCGCACCGGTAGCTCCTGACCCTGGGAAGGGCCCGCCGCTATCGACACGTGCTCTGCGTCTTCTTCGTCTGAATAATCAAACATGGTTTTTTTATTTCTTCTTCTTGAAGAGCGCGTAGAGGGCTCCAGCAGCGGCGCCCACGAGCAGCACTTTGCCGACGGTTGCGGCGGTGTTCGAGGGGATGGGGGCGGGCGCGTCACCGAAGCCGCCGAAGCCGCGCAGCCCGTGGATCCCCTGACGGATGCCTTGCGGGTTTTGCATCCAATCGGCGATGTTGACCCCCGGCATGGGCGAAGCCTCTTGCCAGCGCACGACATTCTCGGGGGTGGAGTAACGGCCCTGCTCGATGAAGGCGATCTGTGCCGCCGAGTCGAGTGACACGGCGCCCGACGGCACGCCGACGACGCGACGGCCGGTGGTGGCGTCCACGACCTCGGTCAGACTGAAGGGTACCTCGCGAGCGTGGTAGCCGGGGAGAGAATAACGCGCGGCGAATACGCCCGCGTCCGGGTGCACGTTCGGGTGAGTGCCCGGGGGATCGAAGACGCCGTTCGACTGGATGTCGTCCATCTCGGCGAGCAGGTTGAGCTCGTTGGAAGCCCAACCTGGATCGGAGGATTCGTCGGACACATCCATATCGGTGCCGGCGAGGCGGCGGCCGTAGCGGCGATCGAAGGGCGCACTGTACGCCTCGCTCGTCCCTGACGAGTAGCGCGTGTCGCTCGGGCCGACCGCGACCATGGACGGAAGATCGCCCGTGTATGGCTGCGCGGGGTAGCGGGGGTAATTCGGCATGGGGATCTTTTTTCTTTTTCTCTTTTAGCCGGTCGCGATTTTGTAGACGACGGCTGCCGCGACACCGAGGCCAATGATGAGGCCCCAATTTCTTTGGTAGGTCTGTGCTACCACCGTGGGCGCGAGCGACGAGGCGCAGTAGCTGACCGATACTGTGCCCCAGGCGCCGGTCTTCGATTGCCGAGGGACCTTTTCGCTCAGGAGCGTCTGACCCGAGGGGCATGGATCGGGCGGGTACTGCGATGGCGACGACGACGGGGGAAAGCAGATCTTCCCGGGCGCGGTCAGGATCGCATCCGCCAGCGTGCAGGGGTCGCTTGGGTCGGTGGAGGTGGGTTTTCCGCCTTGCGCGTTGCAAGCTTTTTGGGAAGCCGACCAAGCTTTCGGCTCGAGGCATTCGAGGCACGTGCAGGTGCTCGGATCCGAGCACGAGACCTTGTAACCCTGGGCGCAGAGCGACCCTGTCGCGGGCGCACCGAGGCCGGCGCTCGCGATCGATCGGGGGTGGAAGGTCGGAGAATAACTCATGCGGGTTAGGATGGCTTCTTCTTCGTTGCGAAGTAGAGCGCGGCGCTGGCGGCGGCGAGCGCGGCCAGCAGGCCCCAGCGGCTGAAGCCGCCCGCGGTGACGACTGATGCCGTCGCGGGGGTGGTATTGCCCGGAGTTGTGGGCACGTAGGGCGCCGGTGTCGAGAACACCGGGCAGGGCGTCTGGCTCGCGATCACACAGGGATCGTTTGGGTCCGGGGCGGCCGTGTTGATGTTGAGATCGCCGAGTCCGCGAAGCGTACGCAGGTTGACTCGGCCCATCTCCACGTAGCCGAGTCCCTTGACGGATGCCGCGCGAGCGGCACAGGCGACCCGAGCGGCGTTCCAGACTTTGTTGTCGATGCAGGCTGCCATTTAGGATGCTTTCGGCTTTTTGAAGGTGCGGTACAGGGCGTAGCCGCCGCCGGCGATCACGACCAGGATGAGCCCATTTTTGACGAGGCCTGCGCTCTTGGTTGATACTTGGGGGACGGAGCTGGAGGTGGGGATCGAAGATGCGGGTGGCGGCACCGAAAATGGCCCCGTTGATTGCGGCGTCGCGCTCGCGGGGGGAGGCGCGGGGGGACGGGGCTCCGGGCGCAATGTGGGCGGCAGGGGCATGGCCGGGCGAGCGGGCGGCGGACCGAGCGATGGCGGCAGGGCGATCGGGGGCGGGCAGACCGGAAGCAACGCGAGCGCGCACGGTGACCCCGAGGGGTCGGCGCCGAGCCCCTTGACGGTTGCTGAGATGCGGGCGCAGTCGGCCTGCCAGGCATTGTGCTGGGCCTGCGAGACGCAGCCTGGGTAGCCCGCGGGGAGCACCGCGCCTTGAGCCACCGCAGCGGAGTTTGCCTTGGCCTTGGCGGCATTTTGCTGATTGATGGCGACGAGGGCCGCCGATCGGGCGGCGTTCTGGGCGGTGTAGGCCGCCATTGCGGCGGCGTAGCTTGATGACGCGCCGGCTGATTGCGCCGCGTAGCCCTGGATCGCGCGATCGTAGGCAGCCTTCTCTTTGAGCCAGGCATCGTGGTCGTTTTGATAGGCGACCATCGCGCTCGCGTACACGCCCGAGGCGTCGCCCATTCCAGCGAGTTTCCCCGAAAATTCGTAGCTCATCCGATGCTCCAGATCTTGTAGGTCGTGACGCGCTTCAGCATCGAAGCTTCATCGGTACCCGCCACCGGATCGACGATGATCCACTTGTTGCTCTTGGGCTCGAGGGCCCGCGCGAACACGTGCGCGAAGGATCCTGGACGACCGAAGCCGACGGTCACGTACGTCACGTCGCGACCGAGCTGGCGGCAGAGGGTGCCGATGAGGAGCGCGATTTCGTCGCAGTCGGCGACGGCGCGCCCGCGCTGCACGATCTCCTCGCACATGCGCTCGGGATCTTGCACCTGCTCGACGGCGGAGGCGTCGTTCGAGTACTTGACTTTTTCGGCGACGAAGTTCCGGACGGCCAAGATCTCCGAGAAATAGTCCTTGGGCGCGAGATCTCGGATGATGTGATCCTTGAGGGATCGCACGAGCGTCGACTGCTCGCCACGCGACCCGACCGTCATCGACACCATCATTTTGATCGTGTCTTCTGGCCCATGAAAGGGCGCGATCTGGGTCGGATAGGTAGAGGCGATGGCGAGTGCGGGCATGGGTCGGCCTACGCAGACCTGCCTGAATCGCTCACACGCCGCGAACAGTCTGTGAGGACAAGCCTACCCGGGCTACGGGATCCTTCGCAACTTTTCGGGTCGAGAACGATGTTTCTGGCGCAAGCCTACATCCCGGGCGGCGCGCCGGGGCGATGATGCCGGCAGAAACGGCTCCCCTTTGGCTTGTCGCAGGCGCTGCCCGCCACTGGGCACTCTCCCGCCTGCACCCGCGTCATCCACCACTCAAGGCCCTCTCTCGTGATCTCTTGGCCCACGTGGGCTTCGTAGGACTCGAAGAGCCGGAGCTCTTCTTGCCAGAGGAGCGGCAGGCCGCGCCAGAGGGCGGCTGCGAGATCACCCAAAGAAGTCTCTCCGTTCGGGTCCCTTTGTTTCATGTCGGACCGTTTCCGGCTGGGAAGGCGAACCCACCGGTCGTTACCTTGGACGCGGGATCTCCCGAAGGTGAGGGATCACTACCCCCTCACCACGCGCAACATACGGTCTCCGAACGGAGAGATCTTTCATGCGCCGCTGACTTTCTTCTTCAGCTCATCGAAGAGGGCGCGCAGGTATTTTTTGCCGTCTCGGCGGAGGAAAGGCGAGTCGGGGTGCCCCGAGCGGGTGATGGCGAGGACCACGCGCTCGGCGTCCACTTTGCTCACGAGATCGGCGACTACTTCTGGGCCGAATTGCGTCAGCAAATGCTCGGCGAGGATTGGCACGGGCACGGAAGCTGCGTATTGCGGCGCGAGCATCTGCTCGGCTTGCAGGAGCTGTTGATCTTCGGCGAATGCCTGCTGATCGGCGGCCGAGGGCATCTCTGGCGGCGGGACCGTCTGGGGGGGCGCGACGCTCGGCGAGGGAGCGGGTGGCGGAGGAGCGGCCGGGATCTGCACCGCGTATTGCGGCTGCATCGGCATGACGGACGCGAGCGGTTGCATCTGGGGCGATATGGGCGGAGCGAAGGCATTCGGGGACTGCTCGACGTGCACCTCCTGTGCCGGCTGAAACTGTGGCTGCGGGGGGATAGCGTAGGGATCCATACCCGGCAGCACGACGGGGGCCGTGTTGACTTCTGACATGTGGCGCGGGACATAGCCTGAGCCCCCGCCCGAAGCGAGCTGCGGGGCGGCGCGCCGACGCGCGTGCGAGGGCGGCAGTTGCCGCTCGGCCCCGAATTGTCCCGCCTGCTCGACCATCTCGGCGCGGCCCGCGGCGCGCGCGGCCTGGAGCTCGGCGACGTTCCTCGTCTTGAACATCTCGCCCACGTTCTGGACGATGCCGGGGAGGTTTTGCACGAGACCCCCACCCATCTGCATCAGCATCTGGGGGATCGTCTGGGGCTCGGCGCCCGCTTGATCGGCCGGCACCATACCGAGGGCTTCGGCCTGCTCTTTGATCTTCTCGATGCGGCCGAGCGGATCTTTGTTCTCCTCGGCTTCTTTCTTCCAGCGATCGACATCCTGCGCTGTCCGCTTGACCTCCGACTTTTGCGTCTCGAGCCGCATGTCGTAGGTGTTCTTGAGGGACTCCATCGCCATCTGGTTTTGGGCCTTGAATCCTTCCACGTCGCGCGCGTGGTTGCGCGCTTCGGATGCCATGGCGTCGGTGTGGATGCGGTGCATGTCGCTCACGCGGCGCTCGCCGTCCTCTTTGGCCCGCGCGACTTCGCGATCAGCGCGATCCCGCAAATCTCGTTCGAGGGTCTCGAAGCGTTTCTCGACTTCACGAATGCGCTCGGCTGAGCGCGCTTGCTCATCACGAATGCGCAGATCGGCGCGCGCCTCGGCATCCTTGATGAGGGACGCCGCACGCGCAGCGTCATCGCGAGCGGCATTTTGGAGACGCTCGATCTCGCGCGCGTGTTGCTCACGGATGGCCTCCGAGTTGTCGGGTTTCCCGATGATGCCGGCGATCTTGGCAACGCGATCCAGATCGTCGGGTTGCTTGCGACTCTCCAAAGAACGGATGCGCTCTTCGAATTCTTCCTTGTCTGCGAGACGCTGATCGGCGATCTCCCGCTCGCGTAGCATCATCTGCTCGCGGAGCGCAGCCTCGCGAGCCGAGGCCTCTTTCTGCGACGCCATAAACATCTGCATCAGGCTTGATTCGGTCTGAGCTTTCTCCTTCAAAGCTTGCTTGGCCTCGGAGCGCTCACGCTCTTCGCGGGTCTCTGACCGGATCTCTCGCGCGGCGGTCACCTCGAGCTGCGCCTTGTCGATGTGAGCATCCGCCATCGACGCTGGGCCGCGCCTGCCCGACAGGGGGATATTTGGAAAACCGGATGCGGGGGCTTGGCTCATGTCGTCGTCTCCATCATACACTTCACTGGCGGAGCTGGGAGCCCCAGGAAAGACTACCGTGATCGCTTCGGTGAGCGCCTTCGGCTGCACGCGGCCATCGGCCTGCATGTTCACGGAAGCGCGCTTGCTCGGGCCATACACGATGAGCCGGTAGGTGCCGCCCCCATACCAGTACTGCCACTGCTCGAGGGTGAGGGGGGCCGAGATGGGCCGAAGCATCCCGTCCACCTTGCGACCGCTGAAGGTCTTCGGCAGTTTGCGCTCGACGTAAATGAACCAATTGTACCCGTCGAGCTGCGGGAACAAGCTGAACAAGTCGAAAATCGTCTGCGGCGGGGCTTTGCCCAGAAGAAAATCAGGCGCGTCGTCGAGACCGACGAGCGGACTCATCGACATCGTCTCTTCGCGCTTCTCGGCGTCGGGCTCGGGGTGCGGCACTACGGCCGCCCCATCAGTGAAGAGCTCCATTCGCTCAGCAATTGCCTGGGCATGCGAGGGCTCTTGGGGCTCTTCGCTAGCCTCCTGAAGTGCGCGGAGGAGATGAGCGTTTTCTTCGATGACGCGCGCTTGCTTCGGGTCGAGGTGTTTCCGCGCAATGTTCTCGAGCGTGAGCTTCGGGGCCGGAGGCTCAGGCTCTAGCTCATGAGAGTTCTCGCGCGAGACGCGCGTGACGCGCGTCAGCCGCTGCCCACTGGCCTCGATCTGATCGGACAGATCAGGAACGAGCCGCTGCTTCCGAGACTTTTTCTCGGAAGCAGATTCGTTCGTCGGATTCGAAGCAGTGGGCGGAGCGGGCATCAGTTGCTCTCGGGCGTCGTCTCGGTTTCTTCCTCTTCCTCGTCGTCGTCGCCCGCTTCGGTCGACTCGTCGATGAACGTAATCGCTTCGGCAGCGCGCGCCTTGAGCGCCGCGAGCGCGGCGTCATCCGGCTCGGTCGGATCGCGCAGGTTCTGGACGAGCGAGAGGATCGTGGTCTTCAATCGCAGCGCATCCTCGGGCAAGATCGTTGTGCCAGCGAGCCCTTCCTTCAGCGCATCCAGGTCTTCGTCGACTTCGGCTGCCCACTCTAGGCTCTCGAACGTCGACTGGAACATCAGCGCCGCGATGTCGGCCTGCAGCGACACCATCTCCTTGACCTCAGCGGCGAGGCCTGGGAGATCGAGCGTGCCGGAGGCGATCTTCTTCACGAGCGAATCGTAGGCGCTCTTGGCGTCGTCCCTCAGGAGCTGGATGCTCTTGAGCACGTCGTCGTCGTTGTCTTGTGCAGGGACTGCTTTGATTGCTGGCATGAGGATCGCTTTCTTTTTTTTGGTGAGATTCACTTGCTACCGAGCACGCCGAGTCCGCCGGCTTCTTCAGCTGCGAGTTCGGCATCGACATCGAAGCTTCCGGCCTTCACTCGCTCGAGAGACTTTTGCATGCTGAGCGTGTCGAAGTCTTCCAAGATCTGCTCGGTCTCGGAGTGACGCGGCATCCGCATGCTGCAGGCGTAGATCGCCGCGTCCCCGACTGAGTAGTACTCGCCCGTCTCGGAGCGCTGCGCCGTGCACGAGCGCGTGAGGTAGCGGCGCTCGCGGTCAGCGGAGATGTCGGTCTGCATGCGGAGGTAGTGGGTGCAGATCGGACGGATGGGCTCGACGAGGATGACCGTTCTCCCTTCGACTTTGCTCGATGAACCCAATACACCCATGTCCCCCAACCTCGGGAAATTCATGTCTGGCCTCTGCGCCCTCAGTACCTCGATGGTCGTGAAATATTTCCCATTGGGCAGGCGCTGCACCTCGCTCGGCTCGAAGCTCACCCACACCGACCCATCGGAATTGCGGATCACGAAGGACCGCCGGTCCTCCATGCACACGAGCGTGTCGACCGCCAGCGGAGGCGGCCGGTCCTGATTGTCCGGCATCGCCGGTACCGGGAGCCCGTCGGTCGGACTGATCCCGAAGGTCACCGGCACCTCCGACCCCTGATGGATCTCCTCATCCGCTCGCGGGGCCGTGAACTTGCTAAAGGCGTCGGTCATTTTTGTTCCTGGTCGGACATTGTTTGGCCTTGACTGGGACGAGGCGCCACTAAATTGCCCCCGGTGCGCTGAAGAACTGGCTCGATGTGCCGATCCCGGTACAGTTCTTGCGTCTCTCGGACCACGTTTGGTAGTATCACTGGGATACCCGCATCTTTGAGCTTTCGCTCTAGGTAGCCGATCGAGTCCATCATCACCGCCTGCGCATTGCCGTGAGCGATCGACTGCTCATCGTACAGGCGGTTCCAGGTGTCGCGCTCTTTTAAGATGCCTTCGATGGAATCTCGGTATTCCGTCGCGCGACGTTCCCAGTCTTGGGCTGCGAAGCGCGCCTGGTTGAGCTCTTCGGCAACAGCTTTCTTCGCCTGGCGCTCGAACTCGCCTCGCGAGTCGTTTGATGTCTTGAGGGCGTCGGTCAGCTCGGTGGCGAGATCGTCGAGATCGGCTGCCCGCTTACGCGCGAGCACGATCTCCGCTTGAAGCGGCTTACGGCTGATCCAAAAGGTCACCGGGATCCCCGCAAAAACGAGGATGCTGAGTATCGTCAGGGCTGCGAATTGAATCATCGTCGAGACTTTCCTATGTGGCACGTGAAACAATCAAAATGTTCAGTGTGTTTTGTCGGCTAATCCAGCCCCTGACCCGCCAGCGCCTTGCTCTCTTGTCGCAAGATCCCGTGGCAGCGCTCTTCCATGCCTTCGGCCTCATGCCAGGCCAGAGGGATCACGATGGCGACCGCGTTCTGCCCCTCGAACCGCGCTACCGTAAAGGGTGGCATCATGTCGGGGTCTTCCGTGCCAACCATGATCACATCGCAACCGGTCTCGAGCGCGGCGCGCGCGGCCTGTCGGAATGAGGCCTCCTCGTCGGCCGTCACAGCGCCCTCCCCTCTCGGCGAGCCCGCAGGCCACCCGCGAGGCTGACGGCGACCGCGAGCACGATCTTCCGGTCGTCCGTGTCGAGCGGCTCGTCAATGGTGCGGTTGGCGACCCGAAACCAGCTCTCGCGCGGGGTCGGCTCGAGGAGCGCCTGCATTTGCGCCTCATTCATATCCTCGGAAGGAGTCCCAAATTGTCCCGCGAGCGCGCGAAGCATCACCCGTACGGCCATGACGTGCTCCGGCGGCTCCTTTGGGTTGCACGCCGGGCCGATGACGAGCAGGCCGCGGGGGCGCGCGATGCAATGCCCGACCGGGACTAGGGCTCGTTCCAGCACCACTTCCATGATCAGGTGATGGACATACGCCTTTTTGCCGAGTTCTACTAGACCCTTGAGAAACCCCATCTCGTCATCGCGCCCGGGAAGCTTCGGCCCGAGCAGCACATCCTTGTCGATGACGGTCGGGCGCACGCTCGGGCGGATCTCGAGCACTGAATAGGTCAGCGCCTTCAGCCCGGGGGCGACACCGATGACGATCATTCCAGGCGCAGGCTCGCGCGGGTCATTCTGGTCGAGAAGCGTAGCCTCCTCGCCCCAGGGGCGTCAACCGTGCAGTGGCGATTCAGGCCGGACCGTGAGGCAAGATCTGGTCAACGAGATCCGCCGAGATGGCATCGTCATCGTACAGACCCAGACATTCCCGGATGCGCTCACGGGCTTGCGGTAAGCTCTTGCCCTGCGTATGGCAGCCTGGGACAGCCGGAATCGACGCGAACCACCAACCATCACGATCGAGCTCGTAATTGACTAGATACGCCATGAATCACGCCGCCCGTGCACTTTTCGTGCACACCGATCCCACAAACCGCAGCCATCCCGCCAGGCGCTCATCCCGAATGCACCCCTCGCAGTAGTCGTGCTCACAGCCGCACAGCGCCGTGACGGGCTTGAGCGCCCCCGACGGGTGCGGAACCAAGCAGCGGTAGCAGCGCGCGAGCTCGGGGGCGAAGCGGGGATCCATCCATTCAGTCTGGCCGCGACGGCGGCGCCCCGCAAGCGGGTCCCGGCCAGACAATGTCACTCGTTCACGGCGCGGGCCGGGCAGGCGTCCGCGGCCTCGCACGTCTTGACGTGCGCTTGGCAGAGCGGGTTCTCGGTGGCGTAGCCCGATGCTTCCGTGTTTTCACAGACCGCTTCGCAGGACGCACCCTTCGGGGTGGGCTCGCCCGAGACGCAATGAAGGCGGCGGAGGTTTTCGCACATCGCTCGGCAGTCATCGGGAGTGCCCGCGCTGATCGGCGCGTTGTGTGTGACGGCAGGCGGGGGCCATGGCGCTGCGGGCGAGCAGCTCGCTCCGAGCATCAAAAATACAAACAGGATTTTCTGGATCATCGAGAGGGTCCTACGTCGAAGGCAACGAAGCCGAGGCTTGCGCGCGTGTACTCTTCGGTGAATCGACAGCGGCCATCGCTACGCCAGCTTCGATCGTAGTGATTCAGGAGGCCGAAGCTGCCGTCAGGAGCAAAGTCCTCGATCACCATCGCGTGGTTCCCGACGATGTCTCGGTCGGGCTTGTCGATGAGCTCGGGTCCTGAGTCGATCTGGAACATCTTGTCCACGGCCCACGCGCCGATGACCGGGATCTTCTTGTCGATGGCGCGCCGCACGCCATCGATGTCACCCGAATTGATGCGGTAGTAGTTGCGGACGCCGCGCCTGTCGTAACCATCGTGGAGCGCCGTGCCCGAAACGCGAGCGTTGACGCGCATCAGGTTGAATGGCCACGCCTCCTCGGACGCAAACCCGAAGCGCGTCACGGCCGTCAGGAGCCCTTCGAAGCTCAGGCCCGCGTCCGTGTCTTCGAGGCCCATGCCCATGGCAGCGCGCCCCAGCTTGTACGGGAAGAGACCGGACAAGTCGGGACAGGGGATGCCGCGCGCAAGGCAGGCGAGGCGGAAGGCTTGCGCGCCCGACATGCCGAGGCACGAGTCGGTCGCGCTCTGCCACTTGGGGCCGACGAGCGCGCTCCGCACCGTCCCCGAGGACGGCAGCACCGAGGATGACCCAATGAGCATCGACAGGGGCTGGGTCGATGCAGGCAGCGGCGAGTGGATGAAGCCGGTGCCGCGCTTGCCCTGCGCGGCGTTGAAGAGCGCGCGGATCATGGACCCTTCCATCCGTGAGCGCGCAGGATGCCTTCGGTGTCGGGGGGCTCCCAGCCCTCGGGCTTCAAGATCTTGCCGTCGGGGCGACGGATCACCTTGAGTGTGCCGTCGGGCTGCTCCACCGCCTTTTGCATGTTGCTCAGCTGCACCGCATCCCATTCAGCCTCGATCGGGATACCGAATTCGTGCGCCGCTCCGATGAACACGTAGATGCCGTCCACGATGCCATTGGAGGTGCCGACCATGTCGCGTCGGGCGATGGCTGTCAGGAGTTCCTTCACGACCTCTTCGACGATGAGGGAGACGCGGAGATCGATGCGCTCGTCAGCCGGCCACTCCGGCACGAGCAGCACAGGCGTGTCAGTGACGCGATGGAAGTCTCCTACGTCGTCGACTGCTGATTTGATTGTCACGGCTTCACCATCCATCCCACCAGGAATGTAAGCCAGGGGGCCGCCATGTCACCAATGACAGTCGCGATCACTTCTAACGTTTCTGGCTTCTTTTTATCGGGGTCAATTCCCTCGGGCTTACTTGGTCGAATCAACTGAGCGGCAAGAATCACCGCCGCGAATCCCTTCCACGAAAGAGTCCCGTAGCCGAGCGGTACGGCGTTCCACTCCCAAAGCTTGGACAGGATGTAGCCGCCTGAGAAGGCGTAGTACATGCCAAGCGCTACTCCTAGTATCGCAAAAAATACGATCCGCATTTTCTTCCTTTCAGTTGTCGGGTTGCCAGTGATCGCCCGCCTGGGGATCGTCGCCAAAGTCCCTGAACTCTTCATACCCACGAGCGAGCGGTTTGTACGTCATGGTCGGGCCGTCAAAGGCGACTAGTACGGTGCAGGTCGGGCCGTTGCGCTGCTTGCCGATGATGATCTCGCCCTCGTTGTTCGCTTCCTTGTCGTAGTAACCCTCGCGGTAGATGAACAGGATGTTGTCGGCATCCTGTTCCGCGGCCCCTGATTCCCTGAGATCTGAGAGTTGCGGGCGCTTGCCCTTCGCGCCGGTGCGTCTCTCCACGTCGCGGTTGAGCTGAGCCAGCGCGAGCACGGGCACCTTCTCGGTCTTGGCGGTGTTCTTCAAGCCGTAGGTGAGGGACGCGATCTCACGCTCGCGCCCTTGGCCTTGCTCGCCTTTCATGAGCTGTAAGTAGTCCACCGCGGCGAGCACGAGTTCCTTGGCCTTCACGCGGCCCTGCTCGATCTCACGCTTGATCTTCCGAATGTTGGATCGGAATTCCGCGACCGTCACCGCGGGCTTATCGTCGACGAAGATCGCGCGCCTGGCCAAGTCAGCGACGGCTGCAAAGAGCCTGTCCCAGTCCGTGCGCACGAGCTGGTTGAGCCGCAGCTTCTTGAATTCAACGCTCGCCAGCGAGCACACCATGCGAAGAGCGATGTCTTCACGGGGCATCTCACACGAATGAAAATACACCGCGTCCGGCAGCTCCCCCGATCCGTCGCGTGGCGGCGTCGTCATGTTGAGGATCATGCTGGAAGCCATCGCCGATTTCCCGACGCCCGGGCGCGCAGCCAAGATCGTGAGCTCGCCCGGATGCCAGCCCGTCGTCTGCTTGTCGAGATCGGCAAAACCCGTCGTGTTGCCGAGGAGCGATTTTCCGTCGCGGAGCGCGTCGGCGAGCGCTGTCAGTGCTCGACCAGCGATCTGCCCCGCGCCCTCGTAGCTCGACTCGCGGTTCGAGTGGGCGAGCTCCCAGACTTGGGTCTCCAGGCTCTCGATGAGCGACTGAGTGGGCGTGCCGTTCGGGTGGTAGAGGGAAGCAACGGCCACTTGGGCAACGGCGATCGTCTGCCGCGCGCGCCAGTGCATGATGAGTGTGCGGCAGTGCTGCTCGAGGCGCTCACCCACGAAGGGCGCGTCGGCGAGTTGCGCAAGATAGGGAGAGCCACCGATCTGATCGAGGCGATGGTGGAGCCGCAAGTCGCCCGCCACGGCGATGATGTCGATCGACTCGTGCCCCTCGTCGAGATTGATGATCGATTCCCAGATGCGACGATTGGCATCGGAAAGAAAATGTCCCGCATCGAGCCCGACCGTTCGGCAGCGATCGAGCGCCCCCGGCTCCATGAGCACGGCGCACAGGATGGCTCCCTCCGCATCCAGATCACACGGCGGCACGCGCCCCGGAACGAGCTTCGTCGGGTCGGGCAGGTTATTGGCGTCTGTCACGGTTTCTGAAGCTCGCGTTGAAAGTGCTCACACAAGATGCGGTCGACGATGTCTTCCACGCTGCCGCCGAAGATCCCGAGCTTCACGCGTTCTTTGATCAAGACCAAGAGCTCTGTCCTCACTCGCACGGGTGCTCCGGAAAAGCTACCAAGACCGAGCACCTGTTGCACGAGCAGGTCGACCGCCATGGCGAAGTTCTTGTCGCGAAGCGACCGGGCGGCCATGCGCTGGCAGGCATTCATGATGGTCGTGTGGTCGCGCCCGAAATCTTCCCCGATCTGCGGGTACGAAAAATCCCCGGCGAGACGACTCACGTAGATGGCCGTGTGCCGCGCCACGATGACCGACTGGTGGCGGTCGTCGCTCAAGATCGAAGCCCGGCTGGTGCCGCAGTAGCGGGCCACGACATCGATCGTCGCTTGGATGAGGGGCTCGGTCACTGGATACAGGGTCGATTCTTAGTAAGTCTTTCGCTGGAACTGCATCCGGCCTTCGACTGGAGCCAGGCCCCGGATAGTCTTGTCGCGCGCCGTTTTCGGGTGCCACTTGGCATCCCGATCCGTATGGCGTCGCTCGACATGTCCCGCGCTCGAAAGCTTCTTCATCTGGATCTCAATCGATTTGTCGCGTTCTCGAGCATCCGGCGCAAACGCCACCGGACGAAACCATTCGTCAGGCTTGCCAGCGAGCGGCAGCGGCACTTCACTGCCACCGAAGCGCTCCTCTTCGGTCTGCTGCCCGACGAAGTACAGCGGCTGGAGGCCGAGAGCCCCGCGCAGGGCATCCGCGAAGCAGCGACGCTCCCGTGTCTCGTCGGAGAGGCGATCGATCGTCACGTGAGCCTCACGAGCTCGGCGTCGTCCCGCTGGTAGAGCGGGTGGCAGGGGGTGCCGTTTTGGTTTTGCGCGAGGCAGTAGAGATCGACGCCGAGCGCCTCGAGCAGCGCGCGCACTTGAGCGCCGCGCTCGCAGATGTCGCCCTCATTGCCCCAGCCACAGACGACGCGGTGGGCCGCGAGCGCTTCGCGACAGATCCGATCGTCGTTACCCGGGCCCACGAGATCGCGGCGCTTGGCAAGTGAGCGGAGCTTCTTCGATTCCGTCTCGCGGTAGGCGAAGAGGTTGACGACGGCCAAGCGTTCGTAGCCCCAGGCGCGGGCGTACTTCATCAGCTTGTCGATCGTCGGATCGGTCGTCTCGGCGGAGGCCTTGGAGGGGTTCAGGAGGATGAAGAGCACCGTGCAGCGGTCCTGGTGCTCCAGATCCCACTCCTCTCCGTCGAGCGAGCGGTACAGCACGTAGCGGTACTCACTGTCGGGATCCGGTGGGATCGCGTGCGCGATTTTCTTCAGGAACGAAAACGCTTGTTGCTGCATCGCCATCGCTAGACCTTCGGGAGAGCTCGGGCCATCTGAGCAAAGAGGGCGGCGGCGGTTTGGACTGCTGGTGGGACACGGGGCGCGGGGCTGAGATCTGCTTTGGTCATTTTGCTGCCGGAGATGGCTTCACGCCGCACGCGAACGCGCTCGCTCTCGCGTGCATTCCGCACGTAGGCGAGGGCGCCGTTCGGGAGCACGAACACATCGCTCTCCTCCTTGGCGGCTTCGGCGTCTCGGACGCGGTCTTTTCTTCGTTGGCGGCGGATGCGGCGGGCTCGGGGGTTCATGGGGATCCTTTCAGCAAAACGAGTCTCGATACCGGACCATCTCGGCCTCGAGCGCTTGCAACTCTGTCGGCAGGGCCGGGCCGTAGTAAGGCACACGCTTGCCTCCCACAACGACACCGAGCCCAGCCCATTCAACAACCGGTCCGTTACCAGAAAGATTCAGCCGAGTCCGATAGACTCGCGGGATCGGGTCGTCTGATAGGATCCCGAGCGACGCGGCGAGCGTCGCGGTCTGCGCAGCAAACCGATCGAGGCTCATGGTACTCCGGTCATGGTACTGACGTTCAGCGCTCGAAGGCGAGGATGTCGCTCTCGCCGTGGATGAGTTTCCGGGCCTGCACCCAGCCGTTGAAGTTTCCGAGGTAGTACGTCTTTTTTCCGGTCGGGATCCAGCGTGACTCAAGGGTCATCGGAACGGCGGTAAACGTCTTGCACTCAGGATTCGCGACCCACTCATCGCGCCCAAAGATCCTGCGCTCGAAGTCTGTCATCGGGCGGCACACGTGCTCGTAAGGCGCCATGTGTCCGTCACCGTAGAGCCGAGCTGAGAGTCGTACGTCGCCCTCGATCGCGCGCTGCCCATCGTGGTTCAGGTGGCTCACTCGGGCGCAACGGCCGACCCCCACGTGCACGGCTGTCTCGATTCGAGTCCCCGTAGACTCGTGCTTCGGAAGTTCCTGATCTTCTCCATCAGTCTCCACGAACGGCAGATGCCAATCATCGGCGCCGAGTAGCTTCGGGCGGTTGCCGCGAAACAGCTCGCTCATCATGCCGGCCGCCTTGGCGATCTCCGGCTGCGCCTTCTTGTTGTCGCGCAGATGGAAGAAGTTCGACATGTCTGTCGCCGTCAGGATCACGGTGTGCCACATCCAAGCCTCCAGGATCCGGCTGGCGATCTGCTTGTGCACCCCGATGCCCATCAGCTCTTCGGCGGCCGTGATGCTTCCGCGCATCGCTCGTATCCAGACTTCGGAGGCGACCGCCATCTCGTTCGAGGAGAGCTCCTGATCGGCCTGCATGCCCTTCTGATTCTTGCCCCAGTACACCGGCAAGAATGGGTCCGCATTGAGCCGGTCGATCTGCTTCTGCACCGGGATCGCTCGCGAGCTGGCGCTCGATTTGCTGATCATCTTGTGGGTGTTGAGCTCGGCGAGCACGATGCGGGGCAGGGTCACGACCCACGTGGTGACGCGCTCGCCGTACTGGGTGATGGAGTCTCGTTCGATGCGGGCTTCGTACATAGAAAATGGGCTTTCTTTTTTTTCTGGAAATGGAGATCAGTTGCGTACGGACGGTGACGCGAAGTGTTTGCCCTTGGCCAGCATCATATACAACGCTACACCGATGCTGACGGCAGACAGCGCGCCGGGGTGATCCTGCGCAAACCTTCGAGCCCGCATCGTCGTCACCAGGCGTTCGAGGCAGATGAGGCCGTAGCGCTGCTGGAGGCGAAGCTCCATGCTCACGAAGACTCGCATGACGGCTGTGCTCGGATCTGGCGCTGCCGAGAAGTTTCGCCACTTATCCATCTCGGTAAACGTCGCCGAGTAGAGGAGGTTCTCGAGGAATTCTTCCACGGTCAGACCGTACGAGCCTGCGGCTCTGCCGGGAGAGGGATCGTGTGCACTGCGGTCATCAGCTCTTGCGCCGCACGCACGAGCTGCTCGAGATCTTGCTCGATGTCGATGCTCGTCAGATCGCAATCGAGGACCGTCGTGAGGTTGATGACGGCGTCTTCGACGTAAAGGCTGGTCTTTTCGCCAGCCTCACGTCGTACCCCTGGCAGATTCAGGCCGCGGGCGATTTCGTAGGTCGCGAGCGACAGGTTGTGGACGCTGCCTTCTAGTGCTTGCGTGTTGCAGCACTGGATGTGCTCTCGGCACCGAAATAGGCGGCGCTTGATGACTTCTGATAGGGCGAGGCTGATGCGGGGCATGCTGGGTCTCCTGGTGGTGTGAGTCGAATCAGGAAGGTTTACGCTCGGGCCGCTGGATCCTTCCCAGCGACGAGCACGGTTTCGTCATCTACCCACTCGAAGCTGCCCGAGCGGTGATTGCCGGAATGGCGCCGGCGCCGTCCACAGTGGTAGGTTTTCCAAACCGTCGGACCGAGCAGCGCGCAACGCTCACCACACGGGCGACGGAGCGTGCACCCTAGGCGGATCACTCCCCACACGAGGGCGATGGCGGGGATGGCCCAGCAGGCGGCCGTCATGGCGGCGTAGGCGCTCGGGTGGGTGACAGAGAGATCGGTCATCACTTTCTTTTCCAGAGCCAGTAGAGGAGCCCGAGTCCGAGTGGAAGCGCGACGGCGTCAGTCGGGGTCACGGAGCCGTGATCTTCTGGAACATATCCAGTGCTTGACTCACTTTTTCTAGCCTCGTCAGGCGGTCTCCCGAGAGATCGATCACGGGAACCCGGGCGATGGCGAGCAGGCCAGTGAGCATCGCCTCGTAGCAGTCATGATAGGCGCCGCTGGTTTTCCTGATCCCATCGTCGAGGGCTTGGAAATCTTTCTTCCAAAGTCGCACGACGAAGTTGTAGCGACGCATCGACCCGCTGAATACCTCGAGCGCGTTGTCGTCGAGACGATCGACCATATGAAGCGCGCAGTAGGTGAGGTTGTCGAGGTAGCTCCGATCGGTGACGAAATCATCATGCGCGAGCTCCCAGTCGCGCTTCGCTTCGAAGAGGCGATTCTGAAACTTTACCCGGCATCCGGCCTTGTCCACGTCGTAGGGGTTGTCGAAGCCCATCTCGAGCGCGACCGAGCGCGCGCCGACGGGGTTGAGGGGGATGTTGTACTTCTTGGAGATGGCGCGAGCGAGCGTGGTCTTGCCGGTTCCGCTCGCGCCTGCGATGGCGATTCTCATTTGCGTTTTGATCCTTTGGCGGCGACCAGCACGGTGGGCACGTGTCGCCCATCGTGGCCTTGACTAAGTAGGCATTGCTTTCCTGTTTTGGTACGATAGCGGCACTGCTTGCGAAGCGGCGCGATCCACGTCCCCGAGCGTCCACGGTGCTTGCCCGCGTGACTACCGTGCCTGACGCAGCGATCCCCGGTGAAGCTGATGGCGCGGCAGCGTGGCGCGATCACTCCCGCTTTGCCCGGTGCTGCACCGGACGCTTTCTTCTTCAAACCCACCCCCGCCTTCTTTTTCTTTTTAGTGCTCTTGCGCTGCAGCGTGACAGCGCGCTGCTCCTCGAGAGGCTCATCGAAGATCGCGCTCAGGATCACCTTCAGCGCGTGAAGCACCTCGGGCTTCAGCCGCGACGCTGCGCGTGGGAGGAACGAAGCAAAGTCGAAGGTGGGTTCGGTCACGTCGGTATCTCCTTCACTAGCTCCACAAACGACCACCCCTCATCCTCTTGCCCCATATGCAGGAGCTGCACCCGCACGAAGTCTTCCTTCCCTGTTTCTTCCGAGACGATCTCCACCATCTCGTCGTAGTCAAAGCAATTGGTCGCCAATAGGTAAGCGTCAGCCTCGAAACACTTGGTGCCTCCCGCGTGCTGATGCACAGGCAGGAACATATCCTGCTTATGCAGCACGCTCGACGACTGGATGCGTCGATTGATCCGATCGACGAAGGGGCTAACGCCTTCATCGGCATCCGGCACCTGCGTGAGCAGGATCCAGTTCGCTACCGTGCTCACGGTTTTCGCTCCGGCACGCAAGAGATCGCGACCGCTAGCGGTACCGGGTATGCCTGCGACGCCACATTACTCACTCGGCTCGCCACGTAGCACACGTTGAAGTTCCCGCCGGTCGTGTCGCGGATGACCCGCACCGTGACGCCATCGGCCTGCGTCACCGCCTCTTGCCAGAGTCCTGGTTTCGGGTCGGCACGCAGTGGTTTGGCGTTAAGCGACGCCAGAAACAGCCACCAGCCGCATGAGACCGCAACGATTGCTGCTTTGGTTACTCGATCCATCACTTCCACACTCCTATCCAATGCAGCACGATCGCCAGAAGGCACCCTGCCACGAAACTCACTACACACCACGGATCCGGAATGTACCATCGTCGAGGCTTCACTCGCCGACGAGTACCGTTGACCATCTCAAGCTCGATGCGCTGGACGGCGTAGTTGACCTTCGCCTGCAACTCCGACCGACACCCGGGGCAGAGCAACCACTCTTTGGCGTGAGCGATGCTCCCTGACCTGATGACGGGCGCGTCGCAGAGGAAGCACTCAGTGCGCATCAAGATCCCGTCAGCTCGAAGATGTAGCCGGTGAATCCGCCCGTTGCGACGCACACGAACTGATAGCCGTCCGGCACTTCCTGGTTTGGGTAGAAGCACCGAAATAGCCGGCTCACTCGCGGCGACGAGGTGGATGGCTCGAGAACGCCGAGCGTAACCTGAATCGTCCCCGTTGCTGGGCGCACGTCGTTGAATGCACCCAGCACTTGGGTGCTCGGCAGAAGCCACAGGACCTGCTCCTCCGAACTCGTCAACAGATACTGACATATTTTCATGATCTACATTTTCCTTCACAGCACGGCTCGGAGAGCATCTTGTCCACGCTCGCGAGCGTGCGTTCGAAGCGATCAGAGCGCGCCTTGTCCTCGTCAGCCCGGTCGAGCTGTTTCTGATGAAGCCTCGTGCAAGATTTGCAAATGTCTCGAGCGGCCCCGATCTCCCCCTCGTGCGAGATGCAGATCACGGTGAGCTCGGCGCGACCGCAGAGCGTCTTCGATGACCAGCTACGATCAGCGGTAGAGATTGGCAGGCCCACTCTCGGTGCTGCTCATGGGCGGCACGGCGGATACATTCAGCGGACTCGGAGCAAGCAATCAGCAGCGCTGGCTTCCCATCGGGTCCAGTCGTGACTTCCGGTTTCCACGGATGCGTCCGAATTAGGTACGTCAGTAACCCAGCCACGATCCCAACGATCGCCGTCACGATCGCTACTTCAAAAAGAAAGCTTCTATCTTTCATCTTCAAACCTTCAATACGACAGCGCCTGGGAAAGCTTCCCCGACTCGTGCAACGCTACTGGTCACGATGCTCGCGAGACCTTGGTCTCGCCTACGCTCGTAGAGCCAAACCAATTCTTTCCTAAACCACTTGTCGCCGAGGACCTCCCCATCGACCGAATCGATCACGAGCACGCTCACCTCCAAGAGCGCTTTCAGCGGCGACTCTTCCTTCACCGTCATCGCGTTCTTTACGTCTCGAAGCAGAGTCGGAGCATGCACGGATTTGAGTGGGTGGTTGGAGTAACGCTCGGCAACCGAGCGGAGCAGGGCCGCGCCATACTCGCGCGCAAACTCACCCTCGATGCACAACTGAACACCCTTCGGCGGAGAGCGAAACGTGCCCTTGCTCAAAAAGCCATCGAGCGCTTCCACGATGTGCGGAGGCTTCTTCAGCTTCGCGCGCGACACGCGCGACAGGCGCTGATCGACACCCAGTCCCACCATGCGCCGAGCCATCCGAAATTCACCAAATCGGTCACACGGCTTGAGCTCCGCCTGCGCCACCTCCCCCTGCACACGCAGCCGCACGACGTCCCCGGCGCCAAACGTCGGACTCGGCGTTTCCGCGCACACGGCGCCCTCCTTCGGGCAGCGCGCGCACTCGGAAAGCCGCGCCTCGACCCCCAGCCAAAACGCCTTGGTCTCACCGCGCAACAGCTCAGGTAACGATTCCGCTGTCACGCTACTGTCGCTTTCGAGAACCCGGGCGACCGTCGGGCACCGGGAGCTCAACCACATCCGCCCACCCTCCGCCTCCAGCTCCCTCAGGAACGGTCCCTCCACCGACTCCCAGCGGAGTTGGAGGTTCCTCGGGAGGTCTCGAAGGGGACTCGCGGCGGGGAGCGGGTCCGGATTGTCCGGGGGCGGGTCGGTCGCTGATACTTGGGTCTCGTCGTCGCTCATTGGGGGTCAATCCTCCGCTCCGTGGTACTGATAGCAATGCGATTCCTTCCCGATGCTGCTTCGGATCCTTCGCGATAGCATCGCGACTCCATCGGTCATCATTCGCGATGCTATCCCCATTTCCCGACCCCAGATCGCCATCGCTCTCATTAGAGGGAAGCCCATCAACCGATCCCATCCCGATCGCATCGCGATGCCCCAATACCAGATCAAGATCAAGATCAAGATTTAGAACAAGATCCTCTCTGCTGACTCTCTTAGAGAAAAATAAATAATCTATTTTTTTATATCTCAGATCGAGATCAGTAGGCTCGTCCCAAACCCGAATGCCCTCCGGCAAGTCATTGCCTTTTTTCCAGTTGTCACCGAGCGCGTAAGTCCGTGGGTTTAGGACTTCAATCAGCCCAAACCGGGCATCGAAGGCGTTTAGTGCGTCGGCGCTTTTCTCGGCAATGCGACGGAGAGTAGGTAAGTGCTTGAAACGAAAGGGTGTATCCCGGTAGCTATCCCAGGCGTTTTTCCAACCGAATACCTGGTTTACGGTCGGGGTGTAGTACTTGCGCCAGATCTCAGGCAGCCGGAGGAGCCCTGAGTACCGGTCGTAAATGGCCAGCCCTGCCCCGACGATGCCCTCAAAAGAGTTTTCGACCTCGAGTTGGTGCTGGCGGGTCATCTGCCTGCCGCCGAGCTGCGAGAAGAGCGCCTCGGGGGAAACCTCCCAAAGACCCGGCACGTTGACTCGGGTGTGGGGGCCTTGGAGCATGCAGGCCCAGAGCGCGACGGCGACGGGGCCGAGCGCGACGATGTCAGGATGGTCGAATTCTTCGGACGGATGCGGCACTGCTCAACCCGCCTTGCGCTGGAGCAGGTGTTCCAGCCGAGACGCAAAGGGCGAATCGGTACCCATGACCGCCTGGTCAGCGATTCGGATGAGCTTCCGAAGCGTGTCGGGGCCGTTGAGTCTTTCGAAGCCGGCTACGCGCTTGAGGGCGGCGTAGTGCTCGGGATCGAGCCGAAGGTTGACTTGTTTTTCGGCTTGTTTGTCGGGTTCGTCATCAGGCTGAGACATGCGGGGAGGCGATCAGTACTCGACCCGAAGATGTAGGTGCAAGAAAAATTGAGACATTTCTGGTGCACAAAATTGCTGTTGACGCCTGAACATGTAATCAGCATTGACAGGCCATGACGATTTTAGAGATTGCCCGTGAGGCAGGGTTCAATGAGGGTCGGCTCGGCGAGCCGTTGAGCGTTTGGGACGTGCGAAATGGGTCTGGGATCTGGATCCTTTGGCACGATCCAGCAAAGGGGTAGTTTCGAGCGCGGGATGTGTTTGTTCCGGAGAGATCTGCATTGGTTCGAGACGATCGAGCAGCGTCGTGTGGGTTTTGACAACGCAGGGGAGCCGTTGGTCACGAACATCAATGTCGTGGTGACAATTCCGGAAGACGAGCAGACCGAAGCGGAACGTCGTTACGATGTGTATAAGCATCGCGACTCGCCCGAAGCGTTCAATCAGCAACGCGCGCAATGGTACGTGCAGGACTTCTCCAAGGGGCACGTCGTTGCTTGGTGGGGAGAGAGTCAGTTTTACGAAGACGAGCTTTGTGCGAAGCAGCAAGCGTTTGGACCAGGCGCTGATCGGCTAAGGAGCCTTCTGCCCGACGTACGGCTCGATGTCGACGAGATCCCAGACTTCGGAATCATTTCGATAGTCGATGGTCCAGATGTGGTTGGAGCCGCGGGCGAGCGGCTCGCTGGCGCGCGCCCGCTTGAGCTCTTTCTTGTTCCAGAGCTCCTCGCCTTGGAACGGAAACCAGTGCTCGAGTTGGTAGGGCTGGAAGGTGCTGACGAGTCCGCTGAGGCGAAGCCCCCCTTCCGTGAACGCGATCACTTTCGCGACGGGGCCATCACCGTCGGGCACTGGGATCCGCACCCAGTCGCCGACGACGAAGTCGCGGTTGTCGCGCTCTTCAGGGAGCATGCGGAGGTGGTGCGTGATCGCGTCGAGCGCGTGGTGCGGGGACTCACCAGCGTTGTGGTCGCACAGAAACTCGCGCAGGGTTTTGAGGTGGTGGTTCATGGCTTTGGATCTCGTGCGCGTAGCGCACGAAGCTCGGCAACCAACTCGAGTACTCGGGGAGCAGAAAGGAGCGAGTGCATGCGCCGCAGCGCGGCTATCCAATCAAGATTAGTGGCATGCTGGTTTAGCGCGCTGAGCACATCAGCAGCGGCATTCTCGAGTTGGTTTAGGTCGTCATTCATTATGCTGTTCACCTAATTCGTATCGGTGCGCCGAGGGCACCGCCGGTCAAGAGTCCAAAGCTGCTGAGCAGCCACAAGCAGACGACGAGCACCACGACGACGTTCAGGATCATTTTGATCTTGGCGTCCATCGGGATGATGGAATTCACGAAGTACAAGAGCACGCCGATGACGATGAGGACGATGATCAATCCGATGAGGGTCATGTGACTTTTCTCCGCAGGTGGGGCGTTACGTCACGGTGTTTCTTCGGGGGAAGCGTGACTTGTTTCGTGCGTTGCGAATAGCGTGCCTCAGTTCGGGCTTTCCGTGTCCGACTCTTCGATGGTGAGGATCGCTTCGAGCGGTAGCGAGAAGTCGTGCTGCAGCACGCGCAGGGCGGCGTCTGCCCCTGTCCCAGGTATCTTGTCTATTTTTTCGCTGAACGATAGCTGCGGCACATCGAAGATGAGCGGCTCTTCCATGGACCCCGCGAATTGCACGAAGCGTCCTGTCACCTGATCGGTGATGATCACGAACGGCCTCTGGCTTCTGGGCTTGCTCAGTAAGCGAGTGAGTGCGAAGAAGATCTGCTGGTGAGCGGAGTGGAGTCGGCATTTGCGGATCACGGCTTCTCCTCTTCGCTCGGCAGGTACAGCTCAACGTAGTTGCAGATCGTGCACGTGAACACCATGCAGCGGAGCAGCCGAGTCTGTGAGAGGACGATTGGGAAAGCGACATCGTTTTCTAGGCGCGCCATGGTGTGCTCGTTTTGGTGATTGATGCAGACGAGGGTGAATTTGCCACCGAGCGCCTTGATGGGCATCAGTGAAACACTCCTCGATACAGCGCCCAGGCGCCGAGCACCATGATCAGCACGATGATCGATCCGACAGCTCCAATTTGGATCCCCATCCAAAGGGCGCGGGCGATGCGCCACTGAAACTCCACGGCCTTTTCCTTGTCGATGCCAAACTCGGCCATGGTTTCCGAGTGATCTTGCTCGATGGAGTTCTTCCGGAAGCGCTCTTCGAAGCTCACTGGTCGTCTTCTTTCTTGAGCGCGTCGTAGAGCTTCAAAAAGAAAGACCAGATCTTTGCCGAGTCCGAGAGGAAGAGCGGGTGCACATCTGCGCCGCGCTGCCCGATGAGGGAAGTGACTTGTTCGATGAGCGGGATGGTGTCGTAGCGGGTGCTCGCCGCCAAGTCGCTCAGCATCGAGCGGTGACCCGACCGAACCGAATTCTGGAGGAGGGCCTCGATCGACATCCCGTCTGAAATATTGTCCACGATGTATCGGACTCGGACGACGAGGATCATCTCGGCCGGCGTGAGCGCCGGCACTACTGCGAGCGCAGCGCTCGCCCCCGGAAGCATCAGGCCTCCGTCTTTGCAGGCGGGGCAATGATCGAAGTCATCGGTCACGATCCAGCCGAGCGATTCGGCGAGCCGATTGGCCTTCGCTGTCGATGCCATGCCGGGGGACTTGAGCTTGCAGCGATCACACTGCACGTTGTGGCTGCCCTGCGCCGTCTCCTCCTGGTAGTAGGCGCGGGACAAGTCGAGCAGGTGCTCGGCGGGATCGCGCGATCCCTCGCGGGCTGATTCGACGATGCGCGTCACGAGCGCATCGGTGCCGCGAGCGAGCGCCACCATGCCGGCCTGGATCTGTCGGATGGAATCGAGGCTAGCGAGCTCGCGCTCGGCGAGCGGAGCGAGATCGGTGTTGAGGGGGCCTCCGACGCGGACGCGCTCGAGGCTTGGGGCCCGATGGGTCGTGACGACGGGCCCGCCCCACGCGCGAGTGCCGTGGGAGCGCGCCTTGCGCTTGTGTCTTTTGGGTTTGTGCTTGGAGGCCAATGGAGATCCTAACGCGTGAGGGTGGCGAGCGCTTTGGCGTCCGCGCGTGATTGTCGGAGCGACTCGGTGAGGTGCTCGATGTGCTCTCTGAGCTCGACGATGAGGTGCTTGGCCGCGATGAGCTCGAAGCGGAGCTCACGTGCGGTCTTCGGTTTAGGTTTGGGTCTTGCCATGGTGTTTCTTGTTGGCGCATGCAGAGCAGAGATCGCTCGCGTCATCGGTGCCGCCATCGCACCAGCAGACCTCGTGCTTGCAGCCGGCGCAAGTGAAGGTTTGATTGAGCGCGTAGCCGCAGTTGGGTGTACCTGAGATGCAGGTGTGATCGGGTGGAGGGAGCGGGGAGCGAGTGCTCAAGCGATGGCTTTCTTCACGGCTACGATAGCGAGCTCCAGATCGGCGAGCTCACGTAGGATCCAGTCGCGGTTCGACTCGCGCGTCGCTGGGTCGAGTTCGGGATTCCCGCCATTGAGCGCCCAGAGGACGAGCATGGTTGGGGTGAGGCCCGGCTCGTTCGCGATTTCACCTTCGAAGGCGAGCCGCAGCGTCTTGTCGACCGCTTGCCCGACCTCGTGGCACTCTTCCATGAGCTGCGCGAGTTTCCCGCCGAGGGTCTTGGGCTCGTATCCGGGTTTCATTCGTCCACGTCGAAGTCGTTTTCGTCATCGGAGCAGTCGATGGCGAAGTGCTCGATGTCGTCGCAGCCAATCTCTGGGCTCGCGCTGGTGATGCCCCCGCAGAAGGCGTCCGTTCGGATGGTCACCTCCATGTCGTCCGGGACGCCGTCGAGCGCTTTCCTGAGTTGCCCGACGGTGAGGCCAGGGGCTTTTTTGGTGTCGTCGTCGTTGATCATTTGATGCCGAGCGCCCTTTTGATGTCGCGCAGCGTGATTTGGACGCCTTTCTCGTAGGCGCACTCGAGCATGAAGAGGAGATTGAGTTGGTTTCGTTCCTCGAGCGCCGGATCCCATTGCTTTGCAAACCACTCGTTGGTTTTCTGGATCAAGAATATGTGCGTGAAATCCCCTTTGTCGATCAATCGATAATTCGTGCCAAAGGCGCTCTGGTCCTGGACCAGGGTGAAGTTTGTGCTCTGGATGATGTTACTCATGGTCTCCTCTGCTCTTTCCTCTCGAACCACTCGCAGCGGTGGCAGTAGGTCATTTGGGGTCCGCTTTGCAGCCGCCCCCGGGTGCACTTCGGGCAAGCCGCGCGTCTCTTGGAGGGTGCGGGAGGAAAACCCCCGCCCTGACCCAGCATCGCTACGCTGGCGGCGAGCGCGATGGTCGATACAGCGGATCGATAGCCCGTCATCAGCAGTCCGTCGTGCACAAGAACCCACGCCCCTCTTGCCGAGCCCAGATGCGTGCGCTCTCCATGTGTGGAGCAATCGCGTCCGTCCCGTCCTCCTCGTCGACCGGCGCGATCTCGCCCTTGTGGGGCCCGCTGACCCAGACACGGATCGAGATCTGTTGCTCGTCCGAGACGCGAGTAAACTGCAACGGGTCGAACGAATCCACGTCGCCGATGTGCTCGGCGTAGACGAGCGCCGCGTCGTCGGCGTCATGCGCCACGACCCAGATCGAGTCATTGTCCCAGAAGACGTGGAGCTCGTCGGGCATGTCCTTGCAGCAGATCGCGCAGTGGCGGCAGTCATTGTCGCCGATGGCGACGCATACGTGCGCGGCGCCGCTCGCGTAGAGCGACTTGAGCTCCTGCTCGAGGAGCTCGTTACGCTGCTCGAGGTAGGCGGTGACTTGACTCGCGGCCTCGTTCTGCGCGCGCTTGTATCGGGCGAAGCAGTCGCGGATGGTGTGGAAATCTTCGGGACTGGTGCCGCAGTTCGAGCAGGAGGTGGATTCCTCCATGCCGTGGACGACCGTCGTCGGGCAGAGCAATAGCTCGTGCTCGAACTCCGCGAAGGCTAGAGCGAGGTCAGCAAGGATCTCACCGTGGACGCGCTCAGCGAATGCCTCAGTCCCGGTCTCGATCCAGAGATCTACATCGCTGCCGGATTGGGAAAGCGTTACCGCTGCCCGTCGCCGATGGTCTCGAGTGACATCGGGCTCGTCTTGGATGGCGATGTTGTCTGGTTCGGTCATGGATCGATCTCTGGGTAGGGGTTGAGCGTGAGGGGTGGCGCGATGATCAGTCTATACTCATCACCGGGCGCATCGCCCACGCCGCTTGGACCGGTTCAAATGTAGGGCTCGAGTTCCGACGCCTCGAACCAATGCTTACCGTCGATGGCATCAGGAAGGAAAAACAAATTCCGCTCTGAGTCTGTGTGACTCGCGACCCGCTGGGCGCCGCTCTTCTTGTGCAGGACGCGCTCCCTGGCGAGCGGCTTCCACCGCTCCAAGATCGCCGGATCGATGAGCCCCGGGTAGCCGTCGAGGAGGATCCACTCGACCCCACTGGGGGTCTTTACCTCCAGCACGCGCATCGGTCGGCCGAAGAGTTCTGACCCTTTCTTTGTGACCCGCACCCAGTCGCCTGGGTGAAAGCCCCACTTCTTGGTCAAGAAGGTTTCGTTGGCTGGAGGGGCGGGCTCGATTTCTTGTAATTGCGCCTTCCAGATATTGGTGCGGTTGTCGAGTTTCACGAGGAAGAACGGCATGCCTTCTGGTCCGGGGTCCAGGCCATTCGAGGTGACGACGCCGGGTCCGATGTTCGTGACGACCACGCGCTCGTCGATGCGCGGGATCCAGCGGGTCAACTGACCGGGGGTTGGGTAAAGCATTTCCCCACTCACCGTCTTCGCAACAAATCGCCCGGTGAGTTTCGAGAATCCTCCCAGCTGCACGACGACGCTGTCGCTAACTACGTACCTAGCCCAGGACCCATATTTGGGCTCCCAGCTTGGAGGCTTGACCGCGGCCAGCTGAACTGTTTCTGGGTTTGATTCGTTCTTGAACCCCGGCAAGTACTGCACGCCCACGGTCGGTCCGATCGCTGGGCGCCAGGTGAGCCCGCAGTGCTGGCAGCAGTGCGTGTGGTGAGGCTTCGTTGCGAACTCCCCTTCGTCGATGTGGAGCTTGCCGCAGATCCTCTCGGTGATCTGATGGATCGCCTGCTCTGCCTCGATGCGCTCCAAGAGCGGCAGCTGCTTGGTTATGGTGCGGAGGTATTCGAGTGATTGTCTGGTCTTGCTCATAGGTCGAGATCCTCTCGGTCGAGTACTTCGTCGAAGCGGTGGGCGAGCACTTCGAGCATGGTGATGGTGTCGATGGGCCTTGGGTTCAGCGCGCACAGCTCCACGACTGCGTTGCGGATGACCTTCTGCGGGGGCAAGCAATCCTCCGCGCCTTCGGCAGGCTCGATGAGGCAGGTGAGATCTTCGAGCGCGCGGTAGTAGAGCGCGGCTTGCTCGTCAGCCTCATCGAGCATCTGGCCGATGACGCTCATCGGTCGAATATTTCCTGGAAACGGAAATCGAGCGCCTTGAGTGCTTGGATGAGATCCTCGCGAGGGGGGTCGATCTGCTCCATAGCAGCGATTATCTCGTGGAGCGATTCCCATGGCCGGGAGCCATCGGACTCGATGAGCGAGTCTTGGATATGGGGCGTCAGATGTGCGCTCGTTGCCAGGGTGAAGTCGTAGCGCTCGTCGCGCTCCCCCACGTTGACCAATTCGCGCACGAACAGGGTCTTCATTTCTTGCCCTTCGCCGCCGGCGGCTTGGTTTTGATGTCACTGATGAGCGACATCATGACGCTGAGGGTTTCGTTCTTGAGGAAGAGCGCGTCCTGCCCCATCACCATGTCGTAATAGAGATCGAGATCAGCGGGCGCAAACGAGCGAAGCGCCTGCGACAGTACCGCCGCATCGACATGGAACTCAAACGCGCCCGGCCCCGCGTCGGTCACGCTGAGCTCGTCCTCGCCTTGGCTCCGCTCGCTCTGTCGCGTCCGGACAGTGGCGACGCCTTCGTCGCAGCTTACATCGATCTGGATAAACCGCTCCGCGCCCTCGACGTAGTCGGCCGCGACCGAGACGGCTTTCACGCTCGTGAGAAACGCATCGCTCAAGACGCTGAAGCGCTTGGCCTGGGGAGCGCTCGCGAGCACGCGCTGAAAATCTGCTGGGAGTTTGGCTTGCAGCTGGGCCGCGCGCACCAGCATCCCGGGCGCTTCGGCGTAGATGCTGGAGGCGTCCGTGGAGAGCGTGAGGGTGGCCTTCGGATCGATGCTCCCGAGGGCTTCGAGGAGAGTGCGGGGGAGGAGCAGATCGCCCGACTGGTGGCGCTCGGTAAACCAGCCGGTCGCGACCGCCATGGCATGCCCGCTCAGCGTCACGAGGTGAAAGCGCTTGTCCTCGCCGGGCGCGAGCAGGGCCCCGTCGATGCGGTCCTTCGCAATGCCGAAGGCCACTTCGCTTGCCGCCTGTTGCAAGATCTTCGCCTCGATCGAGTACATGGGCTCGCCCGGCTTTTCGCTCAAGAGCGCTGGAAAGTCCTCGGGCGCAAACCCCGTCATCGTGAACTTCATTTTGCTGGCCGACGATCGAATGAGCACGTGGAACTTCGCATCCACCGTGAGCTCCACGTGCCCCTCGGGGAGCCGGTCGACGCGGCTCACGAGCTCGCGGTGATTCAAGAGCGCGCGCCCCGAGGCCTTGGTCTCCCCCGCCGCCTGGCAGACGATCCCGAGGATCCCATCGGTGGCCCCGAAGGTGAGGGGCCCGCCGCCGTCAGGGGCGACGATGAGCACGCTGCGCCGCACCGACAACATATCGGTGGAGTTGACGGCGCTGCCGACGCGCTTAAGAACGGTGAGCAGATCTTGACGACTGAGGACGATTTGCATGCGGGCTCCAGAAAAAAAGAAGGGGGTTTGTTTTTTTTAAAGAGAGGCGGCGTCGACATCGACGCGCGAGATGATGCGGCAGCCGCGGTCGGTAGAGACGATGCCGTCGCCTTCCACGTTGACGTGCGCGCGAGAAGGATTTTCTTCGGGGTACTTGGCTCGCGCGTAGTCGAGGAAGCGTTTCTCGAGCGCGTGAACGGCGGCCCAGTGCGCGCGGTATTTTACGGCGTGCTCTTTCGAGCAGAAGATGTCGCTTCCGTCGCGATAGGCTTCCGGTAGGCCAACGCGCTGGGCACACTCGCTGCAGTCAAATGCCCAGCCGCGATCGAGGAGGTGGGTGAGCAAATCGCCTTCGAAGCGGTCGAGCTCGGGGAAGCGTTCGCAGTCAACGTCGTCCCACTCGCCGTCGAGCACAGAGGCGCCGCGGCGGCGAGCTTCGGCGTGGAAGCGCGCCCACACGAACACCGAGCACTCGCGGTATTCGTTGGTCACCTGGTAGCACTTGTCGCCTTCGGGGTGGGCGAGGTAGGCGAGATCCATGAGGGTCATAGCAGTCGCTCATCCATGAGGCGTTTAAGGCTGATTAGCTCTCTGGTGAGTTGAGCTTGGAGGCCCTCGATGCGGTTGATTAGGTAAAGCTCGCGAACTCTTTGGCATCGATCGCAAAAACGCCGCCCGGGCCTCGTTGGTACGTGGCACCATTCGATGTCCCCAGCGGTAAAGCCTTCCGGATATCCGAGGCATTGGACGTTGTCTTGCTGGGCACGATGCTCGGTCACTGGGGGATGCCTTCGGCGAGCAGCTTCTCGTAGGCGGCCTTCGCAGTCAGGAATTCGGTCTCCTTGAGCTGCATGATGCGTCGGTGCCGCGCTAGTTGCTCTGGTCTACACGCGAGGCAGTACGTGTTGTTCGGGAGGGTGACGTTGCCACATGTGTAAAAATCCGTGTGATCAGGAAGACGGTTCTTGCAGAAGTTGGGGGGTGATTGGCTCATGCGGGCTCACTTTCTTTCACCGGCGCGCTCGCGCTCCAGGCTTTCCGAAACTCCACCTGATACGCCGCATCCCCCCCGAACCATTCCTTCAGCTCGCGTCGCATCGTCCCAGCGCCAAACGCCAGGGTCACCCCGAGCGCGAGCTCCGCCACGCGGTGGCAATTGAGGATGCGCTCGCATTCGAGGCAGAGCACGTACCGCGACCACTGGCCGCGATCGAAGGTGTTCAAGAAAACGTACTCCTGGCCCTTCACGATCGGATCGGGGCACTCGGCGCAGTCGTGCTGCCGCCGCGCCTTCTGGCGGTGCACGGTGCCGGGGCGACGGGTGGCGTCGTCGTCAGACATTGGTCAAGTCTTCCCGCTCGCGAAGCCGATCTCTGCCGTACTCCGTGATCGAAAAACCGTACATATGAACATTCCACTCACCCGCCTTCGCGAGGCCAAGCGATTCCAGGCTTCGCAACGTGCGTAGATTTTTTTGAGGAAAGAACCAGCAGTTGTCGGCGTTAGAGTTGGGCTCGGCGAGTTCGCCGAGGATGCGCCATTGGGCAGCGGTGAGCTTCATGTCGGTCCCCCGAGCCCGTGCCAGCGAGCGATCTCCTCCGCCGTCGCCTGACGCGACGAATGCCCGAACGACGACCACCAGGCACCGCGTTCTCGGTGAGCCGTCGCGCCTCCATCCATGAAGTAGGTGTAACCGGAGTACACGAACCGACCGAGCCGCCGCTCCCATGCAAACGCCTCCACCTCACGCAGGCGCTCGAGAGAGAAGCGGGGCGTGCCGCCGCTTAGGCTCACGTGGGCCCCCTGAGCGCGCGCCACAGCTCGATTTCTTCCTCGGTCGCTTCTCTCGCCGAGCAGCCACACCCCGCGTCCCGCCAAGGATCTCCTATACGGTAGGCCGCCGCTCCCCCATCCATGATGTAGGTCTGCCCGCAATAGACGAAGCAGCTGATCCCGATCCCGTCCGCTAACTTCCGGGACGCTTCGAGTTCCTCGAGAGAGTAATGACTCATCCCATCACCGTGGGATAGCGAGAGCGATCGCTGGGCGTCGGGGGCTTCTTCGGTACCGGCTCGCCCTTCCACGCCGCGCGAAACGCGACCACGTAGTGGGGCTCTTCTCGGATGCACTCCCGGACGGTCTCGAGTAGCTGACCGACGTAGTAGCTCGAATTGCCGTTCATGGAATGCTCGGCGGCAGCGTGCGCCCGCTCCACGGCGTGGCATTTGTGGCAAGCAGCCCAGTCCCCCCAGTGCCCGTCCGTGAGTGACGAGCAGCGGACGTAGGACGTGCCAGGCGCGATGATCTTTCGACACTCGGCGCAGCGGTGCGCTTTACGCGCACGCCTCGTCACCTCAGCGGTGACCGTCGGCTCCCAGTCGGTTCCTTCGCACATGGCTCATTCCTCTGTGGATGCGAGGTAGCCGAGCCCGAAGCGCTCGACGAGCTCCGCTGCGCTCCAAGTATCGATCTCCGGCGTCTGCCCCCGCGCTCGCTCGCTGTCGAGATCGGCGAGGGTCATGGGCGTCAGGCTACAGGCCGTGTCGTCCGAGTCGAGGTAGATGTCGATGAGCTCGTCATTGGGTAGCTGCTGAAACTCCTGCGCGTAGCCCAAGTCGTCGAAATGCTCCATCCATAGGCAGGCGGCCTCGTTCGCGGAGTGCGCCACGACGTAGTCGCCCTTGCCGAAAAAGAGAAAGAGGGGTTCGGTTTTCGCGGAGGGGATCTTGAAGGCGGGGGGACGGTTTGAGTCGGTCATGATTCCTCGTCCCATCCGTAAACACCGCCGACACGCCAGCTCTTGTGGCGATACACGTGGAAGCAGAAGACTTCGTTGAAGTGCGGCTCGCCATGAAGGTAGTCACATTGAGGCGAGCCCACGCCGAGGTACGGGCCCCACTTGCACCATCGCCACCCGCCCTCCGTCGGCTGCTCGCTTTTTCTGACGCGAGTGAAAGCCACGACGTAGCCATGAGGGTCATCCGAGAGCGCACCCCAGAACCGATCGGTGAATTGTTCGACAGAGTCGACGACCCCGTACGACTCTTCGAGTCCGCCGGGGAGTTCATTCGGGAAGTCGTCCCAATCGTCGTCGAGCAGGAGATTAAAATTGAACGTCGCCACCGAATAGATGCCCGTGCTGATGCGGTGAGCAGGTCGCGCTCCCGAAAGGATAGCAAAGAGGCGAGGATTGCGGGCGTTGAGCAAGTCGGGATCGAGGAGGCTCATGGCTTGGCTTTCGGGAGAGGTTGTAGGGTGTCGGGATCGACCCGAGCCTCGCGGCACTAGCGGAGGTAGCTCTTGACCGCCCGCGCGTCGTCGATGCGGTGGCAGGCTTTGCAGGTGGCTTCATCGACGCATTGGCTCGGGGAGATGACCGAGAGCCACCGCGTGCGCCAGTACGTCACGCCGCGTACGGAAATCTGCCTGCAGCTCTTGCCACAGAGGGTGCGGTTTTGGCCGCTAGGCAGGTGGATGATGTCCGTCATCGGTGAAGTGCTACGCCAGCGTTGCTCGGGATCTTCCTCGGGTCCTCGTTTTGCCAGGACGTTGACATCACCGTGATAGCAGTGCTAGCTTCCGCCGTCTAGACCGAAATGCGGGCGTCGGGAAGATCCGACGACGCCGACCCGTAGGAACCATCATGCCATCCGAAGAATTAGAAGCGCTCGAAGGCGTCCGTCAGGCGATCGAAAGAGTCGTCGGCTGGCCACTCGACAAGGGCGAGACCTTCGCGGCCTTCGCGCTCATGGGCCTGACGAGCCGTCTCCAGCCGGTGCAGGTCAACGATACGAACGCCCAGAAGATCGTGGTTGGCCTCGCCAAGAAGCTCGGTGAGGACATGGCGCTCGCCATGGAGAAAAAATGAAGCAGTCAGTCGAGCTCGGCGGCGTGACCGCGGACACGTCGCCCGGCACGCGCATCGCGCTGGTCGACGATCGCGGCGTCGTGCACATCACCCACACCCGAAGCGAGGCGTGGCAGGTCGAATCGGGGCATTGGCTGGTGCAGATCGTCGGGCGCACGGGCGGATACCTGTGCGCCCGCTGCTTCGCGCTGCCCGATGAGGCGATCCAGGGCGCGGAGGGTTTGGAGGGATGAGCGATCCGGTCGACCGTGCGCTCTTCGAGCTTCGTCTGAAGAAAGCCTCCCCGCGCGTGCCTCAGTACATCAAGCTCCGCCACGCGCTCTCCGGCGCTGAGAAGATCGTCGAGTACCTCGGGATGGCGGGCGAACCGCTCCGCGCTCAGATCCACTGGCCCACCGCGGGCGACTACCTGATCGCTCCGCGCTCGGGCACGATCCTCGGCTCTGGATCGAGCGCGGAGCGCTTGCGCCTCTGGCGCGTCGTTTCGGAAGACCACGACTTTCTGAAGCAGGAGTATCGCCGGGCGCGCGCTCGCGTGCCGCAGCGTCCAAAGCGCGCGGAAGGAGTTGTCAAATGTCGGTAGAGATCCCCGATGCCGGGACATGGGTCAGCGCAAGTGGAGATGCTCCAGCGATGGTTGAGGAGGTGAGGAGCGACTACGGCGTCGTGCGCCTGTCGACCGGTGACTGGGCTGCGATTGCGGTTTGCGAACAGGTCCCGTCGCCGCCTTTGAAAGATGAGGGCGGACTGACTGCGGAGGCGCTCATCGCTCGACCCTGCTGGTCGTGTGGGGCTCACTCGCGGGAGTGGTTTGCCGCCAACCCCGAGCAAGCCCCGCAAGCTGCGGCGACGCCACTCGGCGATTGCAGCCAGCCCGACCATACGATGAGCTTCTTTACTCTCGAAGCGACGCTATTCGAGCACACCTGCGCCGGCAGGCCCAATGTTCTCGACTGCGCCGCTTGCAAGGCTGCTGGTCACTACGAGAAGGCTGCCTTTCTGTATGCGCTGAAACCAGGCGCTCGGCTGCGCGTCAACTGGAGCACATCGAAACGCCACGGGCAGGCATGCGAGTTCGTGCGCGAGACTTACCGCAGCGTGTTTGGGCCCAATCACGTTCACGAGTGGCACGGCGTCGTGCGATTTGCGAACGGCGAGGAGATGGCGATGGGCCCATGCTTAGAGCCCGACGACATCACCGAGAGTATGGGGCCCGACCTGGCGCGACTGATGCCGGAGCATTTGCCCGCGCATTGGGAAGATCTGACCCGTGAGCGCGACGAGCTGCGCTCCAAGGTGAGCGAGCTGGATGTCCGAGCCCAAGAACATGCTGATACTGATGGCTTATGGCAGTCGCGAATGGAGCGTACTGAGCGCGAACTCCGCTCCACCCTCACCGCCACCGAAGCGAAGCTTGCGGGCTCTGAGGCGGAATCGAAGCGACGGCGCTACGGGCTGGACAAGGTAGAAGAACAGCTCGCCGCCCGAGACGCCGAGATTTACCGACTGCGAGAGCGACTCAGCGCGTGGTCGACGCTGGACCGAGTCTGCGGAATCTACGGTTGCGACATGCCGAGAGGAAACCCCAAGGCTCCGGCTGACGCGGCCCCTGCTGTAGTCCGGGTATTGTGTCCAGAGTGCGGGCGCGGTGAACAGCTAGACCATGTCCGTGGGTGCATGCGACGCGACATGCCCATCGGACTGGTTCCGGTCCCTACTGTAGGCCCCGACGTGATCACCGACGACGGGATCGAATCAGCCATCACCGCGCTGCGCATTCGGCGCGCGGAAGAGTTGGCGGGCACTGACCGAGTAATCCCGGCGGACAGCGCCACGGAGGCCACAGGAGGGCGTGATGGCGAGTAAGCCCATCACTCCGCGTCAGGCCGAGGTTCTGCGCGACCTGAGCGAGACTGACTTCCTGCGCCCCATGGACGTCGGCGGCCGCGACGGCTCGCACCACAGTGCGACGCTCGCCCAGCTCGCGAATCTAGGCCTGGTCGAGCGTAAGAAGCTGCACTCGACTAGTTGCCCGTACGGATGCCTTAGGAACGACGGCACGGTCTCGACGCGATGCCGGTGCAAGGGCTCGTGCACCTATCGGCGAATCGCGCGGGCCCGATCCACCAAGAAGCGCGAGAGCGCGGGGGAGAGGAAGCTATGAGCAAGCAACGAGCATTCCGAGTCGTGTGGTTGATCGAGCGGCGCCCACTACGAGGTGGCCGCAACTGGCGCGCGATCGAATGGCCGACCAACGATCGCGAAGGCAAAGAAAAGGTCAAGCAGTACAACCGCCTGATTGCCGACTGCGAGTATCGACTGCAGCGATACGAGCCGCGCGTCGCTGACGTGGGGCACTTTTCGGAGGCCGCTATCATTCTTCGGCAGCTGCTGGAAAAAGGGCACGTCAAATTCACGGCGTCGGAGCGCGCATGGTTGGTTGCTGAGCAACGGAGACTCCCATGACCGCCACCATCGACCGAGCTGCGGAGGCTCCGAGGATTCTCGGGCAGCTGACGACGCCCGTACCGGGTGATGATTGGTCGTGGTGGCGCAAGTGCGGGCCTTTCACGTTTGAGCTTTACCGCAACCAAGAGAATGGGCGCTGTGCCGCGAAGGCTTTCCTGGGCAGCTGCTACACGCGGTTGCTCGAAGGTTCTGAGGCTGACTGCATCGCCGCTATCGAGCGCGAGCTGCTGAAGATTCGCGACGCCATCCCGGCTCGCGCCGCTGAACCCCCGCAGCCGGCTAGCGTTGGTGGGGCGGGGACAGCTGACTTCGCTGGTGACTGGAGCGACATGGCTGGAGCTGGAATGAATACGCCCCTGGCCGAGCCCCCGCATCCCAGCAATGAGGAGCTGATAGCTACAGTGCGGGCTAGGTGCCTAGTCGTCCCGTTCAGTGGTCGCGTTACTACAGCAGAAGAGGCCGCATGTGCGATCGACGCACTCGATCGTCGACTGGCGAAGGGCGGAGCGTGATGGTCGAGTACCCCACCGATCTCGACCCACGCGACCTCGAGCCCCAATACAGTCGCCACGTCGGGGCGTTGACAAGCGAAGGCCTACATCACAAGTCGGACATCGCGATCCAGTTGGCCTGGCGTGACAAGACGATCGCCGATCTCCGCAATCAACGGGACGAGTTGATCGACCGATTTGATCGAGAGAAGCTCGACCACGAGGTGACGAAGGGCTACCGGCAGCATGCCGAGTTGCTGCTCCAGGAGTTGCGTCAGCGTGGCGCCGCGCTGGATCGGCGGCTCGACGCAGAACTCGCTCGAAAGTCAAAATGATGACCGGTGGTAATGACGGATCTGAAGTCGTACGGACATGGAGCGACAGCTCGTGCGGCACCGGGGACTACCTGCTGCAAACCGCCGATGGCGCGATCAGGAAAATACGGATGACGGACTCACCCCCATTTGTCACCAGGAAAGTGGGCGGGAAGATCCCTAGCGACAAATTCCATGTTCGATGAACACCGCCCCTCGCCACCTTGGCTAGACCAGCCCTGGTGCGTCTTCGGATCGGGCTCACGCGATCTCCGTCGTGAGCACTACCCGCGTATCCTTGCCGCGCTTGAGAAGTACGCCGAGCCCCGCGGCGGCGTGTTTATTCACGGCGACGGAGAAGGCCGGAACGGATCGGTCGGATTCGACAAGCTCGCGGCTCACGCCGCGGAGAAGCACGGCCTCCGATGCTACGGCTTCCCTGCGGACTGGGAGCGTCTCAAGAAACCAGCAGGCCCGATCCGCAACCGCCTGTGCGCCGAGGTGCTGTTCGCGTTCAAGGGAGCGGGTTACCGACTGGCCTTCGTTGCCTTTCCGACGGGGAGCACGGGCACCGGGCATACCATCGATCTCGTGACCAAGATGCGGGACAAGCGCGGGGTACCCGTGCAGATCGAGCAGTTCCCGGTGACGCTTGAGCAAAAGAGAGGAAGAGATCCGATATGACCCAAATGAAAATCATCGGCCCGAACTGCTGAATTTGACTCCCCCACCCCTCCCCGCTAGAAAACCTCCCCATGGATTTACTTACCTCGATCTTCGACGCGTTGATGCGCATGACGCCCCACTATACGGACACCGAGTCCAAGGCAGAGCGTGCAGCACGCATGCACATCGTGGCGGAAGCCATCAACAATGTCACCAAGCGCGCCGCCTGCACTGGACTCACCGCCGAGCAGTGTCGACCGATCTTCAGCGACCGCCGCTTGCTGGCGGGGCTGCTGCTCGGCAAGGGCCACTTCGAATCCGACTTCGCGCAGTACGTGCATGAGGGTCACTGCGACCAGGGCCCGGTCGGCCAGCGCTGCGATCCGGACGATTTCGGCGCCGCCCGAGCTCACGGCCCCTGGCAGCAGTGGAAGCCCTCCATCTTTCCGCAGGCGGACTGGGCCGCGATGTACGCTGCCACCCCCGAAGCAACCGAGCTCGCCGCCTGGCACGCCGCCAAACTCCTTGCTGGTTCGCGAAGCATGTGCAAGCAGGCGTTCGCAGGGGACGAGGTGCAGGCTGCCATCGCTGGCTTCTCCGGGAGCTGTACGATGGGGATGGCGCCGAAGAAAGTCGCCTATCAGGCGGCCGCGGTGCGGAAGATCTTGGCGACTCTGCCAGCTGAATAGCCCCACCCACCCCAAAACTTTCGTTTCTCCCGGCTCCCGGGTATCCTCTCCCGGGCATGGAGTTCGATCCGGAAAACCGCCCCCGCCCGATGTACCCGGGCTTTGGCGACGACGCGCCTGCTCCCGCCGCTGAGCCAGCGGCCCCCGCTCCCATGCCGAGCCCGCCCATCATGGCTTCCCGGCCCATGCAGCAGGCGCTTCCCGCCCCCGCGCCAACCACGGACCCGAAGGCATCCCGTCGGGCCGGCGCAGCCGTCCTGCTCGTCGGCGTCGGCGTCGGCACGGGCGCCCTCGTCGGCGGCGCCTGGGGAGCAGGGTCGGGACTTTTCCTAGCAGGCGCCTTCTCGAACGCCTACCGCGCCAACTCCCTCTGGCGCTCGGACTTCGCCGACGACCGCAAAGAGGCCGTCAAAACCACCGTCATGACCGTGCTCGGCTTCGGCCTCGCCGGATACCTCGGCTACCGCGCCAAACAAGCGCGGGACGACGACTGAAAGGGAACCATGTCCTACGTACGCCCCCTCGATCCCTCACGCTTCGGCCCTGGACTCAAAGGCCTCGGATCGATGCTCGACGCCAATGTGCTCACGAGCGCCTGGTACCTGCCCCTGGTCGAGAAGATCAACAACACGACCGCGCAGCGCGCTTACCGCTGGGCGCCGATGAAGTACCTGTCCAACTGGGACGCCCTCAGCTACAACATGTCCTTCACGAACTACTCGGCCGGCATCCGCCAGGAAGCGACCCTCTATCAATGGGACGGCAAGCAATGGCGGAAGACGACTGTGCAGTCGAGCTTCTGATTTACTAGCCCCGCGCTCCCCCAAAGAAAGTACCCCGATGAGCGAAGTCGTGTTGTTCGACCCCCAGGTCTCGATGTGCCGCTTCCTCCGGCCCTTCCCGAACTTCGAGCGTGTCTACCAGGGCGCAGACGGTACGCGCCCCATCGCTTTCCCAGGCGTCCTCGATCTATACGCCGAAAAAGGCACGACTGGCTTCGACCCAAACCTCCTCGGCGCGATCACGGTCCCGATGGGATCGCGTGTCACGATTTGGATCCCGCAAACGATCGCCGGTTACGACGTGAATGCCCTCTACGAATACCAGGTAATCTGGCGCCTGAGAAACGTGCGCGACTACCGCGTAGGCCAATCCGAGGGCCAGGTGACCGCGACCCAAAACTACTCGAGCTACCACCTGACGACGAGTGGCCTCGGGCAACCTCAAGCCAATGTTTCTCCGCCGAGTGCGCTCAATCAGCGCTTCTTCCTTCCGGGCGCGAGCCAGACGCGTGCCTTCGTGCAGGCCGAGCCCGCGGCCGGTCTCCCCGCCACGATCAACCTGACTGGCGAGCGCTTGCAACCAACGCTCGACCCAGTCTGGGTGCCGCCGCTGACGCCGTCAGGAACCGATGGCGTCTGGCAGCAAGGCGTCTACGTCAACTCCTCTCAACCGAACAACGGCGGCCCGAGCTGGCTGACGTATACCTTCGAGCAAGCGGTCGGCGACGAACTCGCCATCCTGGCCTACAAGATCCCGCCTGGCGAAGGCTCGCCCCCGGACTGGGACTTCACGACGGCCGATCCCGGAGATCTCGCCTTCTCGAATACCTTCGGCAATGGCAACGGCCAGAATCAGCCGAACCCCTTCACGTCGATCTTGGTGATGACCGGCACGACGTAGCGCTCGTGCCGCTGCTTCGTCCACACCTTGGTCCGCTTCCGCCACAGATCGACAAGATCTGGGTGGTAGTGCCGTTCAGTCGGCCTGAGCATCTGCAGCGCGTGCTCGGGAACTTTGCGCGCCAACGCTTCCCCGGCAAGCGTCTGATCATCGTCGAGAACGGCCCTGCCATCGGATCAGTCCCGCGCCCGATGGATTGCGACATCCTGAGCTCCCCGACGCACATCGCGCACGCCAAGAACGCCGCCCTCGATTTCATCAAAAAACAGGGGGGAGGTTTTTTTGCAACGATGGACGACGATGACTGGTATGGCCCCGGCTACCTCGACGAGCTCGCCGGCTACGCGCGCTCATTCGATGGCCTCGGTAAGCAACGCCACTTCGTCTCGCTCGGTGACGATCTGCGCGAGCCCGCTCCCGAGCTCTTCCTCACGAACCGCATCCACCAAGATCTTGTCCCCGCCTCCTGGCTGAGCGGCGGCACGATCAGCGGCTGGGCCGAGACAGCGCTCCCCTTCCGCGCGGTCCAGACGGAAGATCTCGATTGGTGCTCCCGCATGCAAGCTCAGGGTGCGCGCCTGCGTGGGCTGTCGATTTACCACTACCTCTACCGGCGCTCATACGCTGGCGCCGCGCACACCTGGGCGCAGTCGCGCGAGCGATTTCGGGATAGCCTCAAAAACAAAGATACGCTGGAGTTCCCGTTGACGGAAGCGGGGAACATCGACTTCGACATCGTGACCGGCGAGAAAGCACCGACGAAATATCGAGTCGTCGGGCAGAAGCGCTTCATTCCCACTACCCAAACGCACCCGTAGTCGATAGGCTCGCGGGCCATGATCAGCGTCTTCACTCCGCTCACAGCGTCCGGAAACCCATACATCGAAGCCGCCTGGGAGACGCTGAAGGCGCAGACGCTTCAAGACTTCGAGTGGGTCGTCCTCGAGAACCACGGCGGCGTGCTACCGAAGAAGATCCGCAAAGATCCGAGAGTGCAGGTCTACAGCGAAGAGGCGCTCCAGGGCATCGGCGCCATCAAGCGGCGCTGCTGCGAGCTCGCCAAAGGCGACTTTCTACTCGAGCTCGATCACGACGATCTGCTCCATGAAACCGCGCTCGAGAAAGCGATCGCTGCCCTCGATCAAGCGGACTTCGTTTACTCGGACACGGCGGAGTTTAAAGTGGACTACCCGTTCGATCTGGCCGCCCTCGCCCGCGATCCGGATCTGACCCCGGCCCACACCAAAGCGCATCGGACCGCGTATCAAAACGCGCGCTGGGTCCCGAACACCTACTCCTCCGAATACGGATGGGAGACGTACCCCGTCACCTTCCAAGGCCGCGAGCTTCAGGCGCACATGCAGCCGCCCGCCACTCCGCAAAATCTCCGCCGTGTCGAGTGGTCCCCCAATCATCTCCGCGCTTGGCGGAAGGCTGCGTACTGGGCGGTCGGCGGCCACAACCCCGAGTTCCCCGTCATCGACGACCACGATCTGATCGTGCGGATGTTCCTCTCGGGGCTCACCTTCAAACACATCCCCGAGTGTTTGTATTTCTATCGAGTCCACAGCGGAAACACCGTCGCGCGCGACAACGCGCTCATTCAACGCCTGACCCAAGACGTGTACGACCAGAACATCACCGCGCTCGCGGAGAAGTTCGCTGATCGATCTCTGCGGCGCCATCGACACGCAGCCCGGCTACGAGCCGCTCGACATCAGCCTCGGCCACAACTTGGATGAGCGCTGGCCACTCGAAGACAACTCCGTCGGAGTCATCCGTGCCCACGACGCCATCGAGCACCTCAAAGATCCCGTTCACGTCATGAACGAAGCCTACCGGGTGCTCGCCCCCGGCGGCTTCTTCCTCATCCGCGTGCCGTCGACCACAGGCCCGATGATCCGCACGCCCGCCATGGATGGTGGCGATTTCCACTGGGTCGCGAGCGCCGGCCGCGGCGCTTTCCAGGACCCCACCCACGTCTCGTTTTGGAACGAAAATTCGTTCTGGTACTACACGAAACGCTCTCACGCGCGCTACCTGAGGGGCCTCAAGGCTCGCTTTCAGGCCATTCGGAGGCGGACGTTCTACCCGGACGATTTCCACCAGCAGCACGCGATCCCCTACGTGGAGGCGCACCTCGTGGCCCTGAAAGACGGCTACGAGCCGATGGGGCTCGTCGAGATCTAGACCCAAAAAGTTGCAGCCTGCTCCCGCATAGGGATAGGCTTCACCCCACTCTATCGGGATTCGGGCGACTGCTCGAATCAGGACGGTCGAGCTCGGGCCGCGGTGCATCCGCGGCTGAGGAGCTTTCCCCGCCCATGGCCGATCGATCCAGTCTCGCTAGCCGCAACATCGGCTCTGTCGCAACGCTCCTCGGGGCGGGCGACTCGCTCCAGAACGTCAACACCTTTCAGCTGGATGACGGCTGCTTTGTGTACGTCACGGGTGAGCACGAGCACTACGAGCTCCACCGCGACTCGACCGCCCCCTCCAACCCGCCGCTCGTCATCGTGCCGAGCGCCGGTCCCGGGCGCTGGGTACCGGCAACGGGAGGCACCATCGGCGCTCAGGGTTTCCAGGGTGCGCAGGGTCGCCAAGGCGCCCAAGGATCACAGGGTGCTGGCTTTCAAGGTGCCCAAGGTGGCACGGGCGTCCAGGGCTTTCAGGGGGCCCAAGGCTTTCAGGGCGGCGGGTTCCAGGGCGCCCAGGGCGGGACGGGAACGCAGGGTTTCCAAGGCGGCGCGGGCGCGCAGGGCGCGACCGGATCCGGATCGCAAGGCGCGCAAGGCGCCACGGGATCAACCGGATCGCAAGGCTTCCAGGGTGCCACTGGCTCGGGATCTCAGGGCGCGCAAGGGGCGACTGGATCGACCGGCGCCCAGGGCTTTCAAGGTGCGACGGGTGCGACGGGCGCACAAGGGTTCCAGGGCGCTACTGGTACAACTGGCGCGCAAGGGTTCCAGGGCGCCACCGGCGCGGGGAGCCAAGGCGCGCAGGGTGCTACTGGCACGACCGGCGCGCAGGGCTTTCAAGGTGCGACGGGTGCGACGGGCGCACAAGGGTTCCAGGGCGCTACTGGTACAACTGGCGCGCAGGGTTTCCAAGGCGCCACCGGGTCAACCGGTGCGCAGGGCTTCCAAGGCGCCACCGGCAGCACAGGTACTCAAGGCTTCCAAGGGGCAACTGGATCGACCGGCGCGCAAGGCTTCCAAGGCGCAACTGGCACCACTGGCGCACAAGGAGCGCAGGGCTTTCAGGGTGCCACGGGCGTGCAAGGGTTTCAGGGTGCGACCGGATCGGGCGCGCAAGGAGCGCAGGGGGCGCAAGGATTCCAAGGAGCCCAGGGGTTTCAAGGATCGAACCCTATCGTCAACGAAGTCAATGCGGGCAACACGTCGACCGCGATCACGCTGAACTTCACCAATGGGGTGAATCAACTCGTGACGATGACGGGCAACGTGACCTTCACGTTTACCGCCCCCGCTAACTCGCGCCACGTGCAGGTGCGAATGCTGGAGGGGTCGGGTGGATTCACGCGTACCTGGCCAGCTACGGTCAAGTGGTCGAACGGCACGCAACCCACGTGGGTGACTACGGCTTCCGCCGTCAACATCGCGAGCTTCTACTACGACGGCACGAATTACTGGGGCCAGGGCGGCACCGGGTTCGCGTGATCTGAGGACCCATGGCGACCCCTGTCCTCACGGGCACCAGGACCCAAATCTCCAATTTTGCCTTGGGCGGCACAACGCTGGCTGCGCCCTCACGCGCGGTGACCAAAGGCGACCTCATTTTGATCCCAGCGTTCCAGTCATTTGCGACCAAGCAAACGCTCACGATTTCCGACGGAGTGAACACCTACCTGCAAATCGGCGCCGCGATTGATTCGCCAGGTGCCAACGACAGCTCAGTCACATTTTGGTATGCCATCGCTGCGACGACCGCGACGATCGCGCCCCAGCTCAACTTCGGCGCGACGCAGGCCGTTGCGGCCGCTATCTGGTTTGATCTCGCCACCAACATTGACCCATCTACACCGATCAGTAATAACAACGGCCAGCTGCAGGCAGCGGTCGCGACGACTACCGATGCCATCACTTCCGGCACGGCGACGCCAGTGGGCGTCCGTACGGGCTTCTTGGTCTACGGATTCTCCATGAACATCTCCGCCTCCGCCGTCCCGAACGCGGGCACCGCCTTCACCGATGGCGGATCGGGATGGGACTTCGGCTTCGGCACGCCGCTCATGCGGTCAGAGTCCAAAGCCGTCAGCGCGCTCACGCCAGTCGCCGCCACCTTTACGGCGACCGAAGCGAACGACGACTACATCACCTTCAACGCGATCATCAATGGTCTGCCGCTTTCCTCCGCGCTCTTCTATGGCGCCGGCACGACGAGCTAGGCATTGATCAATGGCGGGCTACTCGACCTCGTTCCCTACCAACGAAGCGCCGCTCTCCTATGGGGGCACCTTTCTCCATACCCCCAACCCCTGGGCAACAGTCAGCGCCAACGGCGGGGAAGCCTTCGGTACGCAATCAGGCAGCGGCGGATTCGATGATGCCTACGTGTACTTGGCGATGCCGTTTAGCCAGAACTACATCGTCAAGACGACGGCGATCAAGGGCACCGTCGGCGCTGGGTTTCATGAGATAGAAAATCTTGGCCATTGGTCGGATACGTCGACCACGATCAGCGGCTACGAAACGAACATCGCCTTCGATGGTCAGTACATCGCGATATACAAGCTCGTCGGCACGCAGGGGACGTTCTTTCAGATGGCGCAGGTCAATGGCACGCGCGTTCCCGTGACGGGTGACGTGCTCAGCTCGACCTATGTGCGGAACACCATCCAGAGCTACCTGAACAACGAACTCCTGATCAACGCGATCGATGACGGTACGCACCTTGGTGCCGCACTCACGAACGGCGCTCCCGGATTCGGTTTCTTCCGAGACGCGGCATCGAGCGATCAGAAGGACTTCGGGATCACGCAATTTTCGGCGGAGGATTTGTTCGTGACGCTAGTGGGCGTCCGCACCGAGAACTCGACCGCCGCCCTGAACGCAACGACTTTCAACGCGACCTCGCGCGCGGTCGTCAAGGGAGATCTTGTCATCATCGGGGCGTTTCAGTCGGTCGCCAATAAGCAGACCCTCTCGATCTCCGATAGTGTCAACACCTATCACCAGATCGGGACCAACATCGACGTGGGCGGTGGCGACGACAGCTCGGTTACACTTTGGTACGCTGTCGCCACGACGACGACGACGCTCACCCCGCAACTCGTCTTCGGCGCTACCAATACGGGACCGGTCGCGATTTGGTTTGACCTAGCGCTCGGAATCGACAGCAATAACCCACTCAGCTCGACCGCGGCTCAGTCGCAGACCGGCATCGGTACGACGCCGAATGCTGTGACGAGCGGCAATGCTTCTCCCGTTGGATCAAGGGTCGGGTTCCTTGTTTACGCGCTCTCCATGAACATCTCAGGATCGATAGCGCCGGTGTTCGGGTCTGGTTTTCTCGACGCCGGAACTGGCTGGGCCTTCGGGGGCACTCCGCTCGCCCGTGCGGAGACCGAGATCGTGAAGACCGACACGGCGGTTGCGGGGACCTTCACTGGCGCCTCCGGCACGAACGACTTCATTACCTTCGTCGCGATCTTCAATGGCGCCGAAACGAACAACGTATTTTTCGGAGCAGGCACGACGAGCTAGCGGTCGGGCCCGGACCAGATGCGCGAGAAGTAGTCGTTCTGGTAGATGCTGCCGGGGAGCAGGTGGTACGAGACGTGGTTCAGCCAGAGTACATAGGGAAGGGAGATCTGGTCCTGCGCGGACCAGTGCACGCATTCATCGAACCATGCCTTCTCAAAACGTTCGACGGTATATTCGTACAGTGGATCCGGACGATGATCTCGGACGATGCATCCGCCCGCCAGGAGCTCGGTTCCGGGGAAGCCAGCAGCAGTGTAATGCTGGGCCTGCTCGATCAGGGGCTCACCGATGTATTTCCCCATCGATAGCGAGAAACGCGCTTCCTCAGCGAGCGAGCGCTGGCCTTCTGGATGCCGATAGAACGCGATCTGCTCGCTACCGAGCGAGCGGAGGCAATGCTCGATGAAGCCCTCCGTCTTGTGGAAACGCACGCTCGAGTCGATGTAGATCGATAGCTCGTGCTCCGGGAACAAGTGGCTCGCGCTCATCTTGTACCACTTGGCGTCCATGCGCGCGGTCTTGAAGCGCGAGCGCCTCCGCATCACGCTCCAGGTGGAGCGCTCGCGCGCGAGCGTCGGCGAGTCGGTGAAGCAGATGAGGTCGGCTTGGCCCTCGAAGCCGTGGAGCTCAGCGGGCTGGTCGTGATCGCCGAAGCACGCGGTGTAGATGACGGTCTTCATTCCGGTCACCGCGCCACGTTGAAGAAGAAGAGCTGCACGAGGCGCGGATCTTCTGAGGTGAAGCTGTCGTAGCTCGTTGCCGAGTGAATCAGCTGCGCGTCCCACAGCACGAGGCGGTTGTAGACGCTGCCTACGCGATCGACGAGCTCCCAGTTGTCCGGATTCGTCAGATTGAACTGGCTGTACGTCTCCTGGTAACCCGCCGCGCCCGAAGGCGGCCGCCGCGCGCCGGTGATCTTGTTCCGCCAGAAGCTGGTGCCAGCGCCGACTCGCTCGTCGGGGACGTGGGTCTTGAAGAAAAAGTCGCGATGGTCGGTGAGGTAGACCGCCGCCGCATAGCTCTGCGTGTCGGAATGCCACACGAGGGGATCGTCGCTCGTGGTCTTCTGGAAGGAGCCGTTCGCGGGCTGGGCCATCCAGTCGGTGATCGTCACCCGAAGCAGCCGCTCGAACTCTTCCTTCACGTAGGGATACAAAAACTTTTTCTTTGATCGGACCCCCTTGAAGTAGCGCCCGTCGGCCTCGTACTCAGCGCCGAGGGCTTCGGCCCGGACTTCGTCCGGAAACTGGTAGAAGTCGTCGACCACGAGCAGCGCGGGGGTGCGTGAATGGAAATTCGTCGCCATCGAGGCACTCTGCCAGGCCGGGATGGCGATCTTCAACCCAAAAACTTGAGGGTAGGCCCCTCCGCGGGGTAGGCTTCCCTCCACTAGGCCAGGTTTGGGTCGGGTTCATCAGGATCCGCAACAACGGGACGGCAGAGCAGCGCCAAGCTCCGCCCTTTTCCCAATGACCCAATCCAGCGTGGCTAGTAGAAATATCGGATCCGTTACGACCCTCCTCGGGGCGGGCGATTCTCTCGAGAATGTCGGTACCGCCATTCTCGATGATGGGTGCTTTGCCTACGTCGAATCCGAGCTCAAGCACTACGAGCTTCACAAGTTCGATACGTCCCCGCCCAACCCCCCGCTCGTCATCAAGCCGATCTGCAATATCGGTCGCTGGGTGCCGGCCGGTGGCGGCGCGCAAGGTAGCCAGGGCCCACAGGGCCGGCAAGGCGCCCAGGGCTTTCAAGGGTTTCAGGGCGGCGGCAGCCAAGGCGCGCAGGGCGGCACCGGCGCGCAGGGGTCGAGTGGCGGCGCGCAGGGCGCCCAAGGCGCACAAGGTGGCACGGCTCAGATCAATCCCGCGAGCATCGCAGCGCTTCAAGCGGTCGACACGACAGGCCTCACTTCAGGCACGCTCGCCGACACGGGCACCGTTGGCGATCTCTATCGCCTGAACAAGTCCCCGACGGCTGGCGAGACCGCGGGGATCGATGCGACTCAGGTCGTCGCGGCCACCACCGTTGCGGGCAACGTGTGGGAGCGGATGGGGATCGTCAGCCTCGCCAATGCGTTCGTGGCGGGTTGGTTCGTGGACGACGCAACTGGCAATGACACGAACAACGGGACATCGAGCATCACGGCTCTGAAGACGACGGAAGAGCTGTGTCGCAGGCTTTCCCCTGGCGGGCAAACGTACGTCGTTCGGCAAAACACGGCCGTCACGATTGGGACGGGATCCTACGGGGATCTATCGCTCAACGTCTCCTTTCCGTCGGGCACGGCGTTTTCGTTTACGATCAATGGCTCGGTCACGAGCAGCGCGGCGATCACGCTCGCGACCGTCGTCGACACCGTACCAACGGTGACTCCGGTACGGGGTCGCATCACGACGGCGTCGGGCACGTTCGTGGACAAGAAGCGCATTCGCTCGACGAGCGGCGCAAGCGTCGGCGCGATCACCTACAGCACGGGACTCACGAGCGCGACCGATACGTTCGTGAAGAGTTGGTTCCTCGAGTCGAGCCTCACCGCGGTCAACATCGCTCCGGGCACGACGTGCGTCGTCGATACGCTGACGACCTCGATTGCTCGGGTGCAGATCAGGACCGCAGGTAATCCGATTGCTGGGACGTTCAAGATCTCCGATGTCATCCTAGCAAACGGCTGCGACATCGAAGATTTCATCGTGGGCAGCGCGGCGATGCAGCTATCGCAGTGCGAGTTAGGCGGAGGCAGCGGATCGTGTCGAGTCAATGGCAATATTCAGTTTCTGAATTGCCGATCCACGACCTCGCTCCTGAGCGTATTTCAGCTGATTCAGCCAGTATTCATCGGGAGCGTCATCGAGGGCCAGTTCATTACTGAGACCTCGACACTATTTTTCCGTGCCAATTGTTTCAACGGCGGCACCCTCCATTTGGGGGGCACCATCACGACCGCCAACGCCACGACACGCCTCAATGACGTGGAATGGGTCAATGGCATCGCAAGCTCGGCGGTGTCGCTCGCCGCCGGGACGACGCTCGAGGTGACGGGGCAGCAGTTCGGGTTTGGCGCGGCTTATGCGACTGGGTTCCAGCTGGACAGCGGAGCCATTGCGTCGACAACCGCCGTCTCCTTTTTAGGAATCATCGCTACGCAGCAGCTCGTGATGAGCGGGCGCAATCTGCTGTATGCGAATGTGCCAATCAGCTTCCCTGAAGCCGCATGCTTTTTCGCCCTGAGTCCAGACCCCTCAGCGCTGGGCACCAATCGCTCGCTCGGGTTCGTGGCGAACTGGTACGTAGACTCCGTATCAGGCAGCGACACGAACGACGGTCAATCGCCGAGCACCGCTCTTAGTACTGTCGAAGGTCTGAGTCAGCGCCTGTGCCCCGGCGGACAGACGCTGATTCTGCATCAGGGCACGACTATCCATCTTCTAGGTGCGGGCCCCTATGGTGAGCTCGCGCTCAACATCGACTGGGTCGCCGGCACGCCCACGACGGAGTTCCTGACCATCCTCGGCGCAGTCAGCTCCAGCGCGCCGATCACGCTATCGGCAGTGGTCGACACGGCTGTGCCGACCACGCGCGGGCAGGTGACGACCCTGTCGGGGAGCTTCACTGCGGGCAAACGCATTCGTTCGACGAGCGGGGCTCACAGCGGCTCGATCTGTTTTTCTACCGGACAGAACGCTTCCGCGCAGAATCATTTCGTGTCGGAGTGGTTCGATTACAACGCTGACCAGCTGCGTGTGATTGCGCCCGGCACTACGTGCGTCGTCGATACGCTGCAGACTACGTTGGGGTTCCTCAAGATCAACGCTTCAGGCGCCGGATACGTGCAGGTGCAGGATCTGATCATCGCCAGCACGCGTGCGGTTGTCGACGCGGAGTTTCCGACTGGGGTGTTTTATTTTGGATGCGACATTGCTGCCGCAGTCGGTGGGGAATGGAGCAGCATTGGCACGGTAGTCTGCTCTTCATGTCGACTAATCAGTCAGACATTTTTCGAGTCAGCCACCTCCACATTTTACTTTTTCGGCTGCGCCATTCAGGCCGAGCTCGTGGCCTGGGCGCAAAGCACGGTCGCGCGGATAAGTAATGGGAATTTTGTTGACGGTGCCACTGGTGGGAAAATTACGCTCTCGAGACTTGCGTCGCTGTGGACGGAGGAGAATATCGAGTTCGTAAACGGCGGATCGGGGACGGGCATAGCGATACAATCCGGCGGTAGGCTCATCAACACGGGAGGGGGTCAGCTGTGGGGTGCGTCAACGCCGTTCGCGATTGGTGTGAGCGTGGAGAGCGGCGCGTCCGTCGTGCTCGCTGCCGCTGCCAATGTCTCGTTTCCGTCGACCATCAACTACTCGATCACGGGTCACAACATCACCTATGGGTCGATCCCGATCTCGTACGACAGAGCGGGCGCCTTCATTGCAATCAACCCCGATCCAGGTGCGACGGCTGGGTCCCAGGGTGCCCAGGGCTTCCAAGGCGCGATCGGTCAGCAGGGCTTTCAGGGACAAAACGGCGGCGGCGCGCAAGGATCTCAGGGCCGGCAAGGCGCCCAAGGCGCGACGGGTACCGCTGGAGCGACTGGCGCGCAGGGCTTCCAAGGCGCCCAGGGCTTCCAGGGTGGCGGCTTCCAGGGTGCGCAAGGCGCTCAAGCGGGCATCGGTGCGCAGGGCTTCCAGGGTGCCACGGGCTCAGGTAGCCAAGGTGCGCAGGGTGGCACCGGTACGACCGGCGCACAGGGCTTCCAAGGCGCGCAGGGCGGCGGTTTCCAGGGAGCGCAGGGCTTCCAGGGGGCAGCCGG